>OHGX01001062.1_pt1 | contig 10229 bp, 9 predicted proteins | sample 1567841 | NCBI WGS metagenome assembly OHGX01 (sample SAMEA3879587, study PRJEB24766) | human gut metagenome | biome: human-associated habitat; feature: feces | place: USA | collected 1985/1987 | reverse complement strand
CTTGCCAAATGCGCCAAGATCGTGCGTTCCGGCAAGTTCCATGCCCAGATGTACATATTTGTCGCACTTAGATTTTGCATCCGTTTCCAGAATCACCGGCACTTGCAGGCGGTTGCCGTCCGCGAACGCCATCTCCAGCACCTTCCGCATGTACCCCTGCCCCTGATACTTCTCCGTCACGCACACCAGCCCGACGTAGATGTGCGGCGTTTTCTCCTTGTCGTAGCGGTCATTCAGGCTTGCCCCGGCGCGCTTCATCAGCCGCGCAAACCGGCACAGTTCCCGGAAGGTCATCGCCTGAAACACGCCTTTGAGCAGTGGGAGAAACGCCGTCAGCTTCACCCTTTCGCCCGGCAGACGATAGGCAATGAACGCTTCGCCGCGCTCACTGGTGGTGTAGAGCAGTTCGGCAGCAAGCATCGCGCGGACAAAACCGCAAATATACAATGCTGTTTTGTCAGGAGAAGAACATGCCGCCCCCATTCCGGTTTCCCTGCCATAATCGTAGTAGCCAAAGGCATGGCCGATGGCTTGAATGGATGCTTCATCGAGGGTTGTTAGACGCATGTCAGTTTTCTCCTTGTATATTGTTTTCAAATTCATCCGTACCGTCTGAAAACAGAATCAGTGCGGCATCAGCATGACCAGCCCCGCAATGATGAACGCACCGACGAGCCAAATCACCGTCAGCGTCAGGCGCTTTTTGAGCATCTGCCCCCACGTCTGCGTATACGGTACGTCTTCCATCTTCGGAATCGCCCAGAACTTGCTGTGACCGACCCAGAGCATGTCAATCACCAGCCCGTCAAACCAGTTCATGACCTCCAGAAACAGCACGCCCTGTCCGTATGCCGTCCAGAAGTCCGTGACGCGATTCCACATGCCAATCATCAGCACCGGCGCAACAGGCAGCAGCACATACAGCGCAATCATGCAGTTCCGGCGCTTCTTCTGCACCGTTGCGCGGTCAATCAGCCCCCGCGAAATCGCGCACTCCTGAAATGCCTTCGGGTAGAAGTACAGCCCATTGATGGCGTTATTCCCGACCGCGACTTTCACAATCAGCCACAGTAGGAAGCAGTACAGCGCCAGTTGAATCACAATCGTCATGATGGTTTTCTCCTTGCGTCCGCAGATACGCCCATGCGAATCAGCGCCACCGCGCAGGGAATCCGCCCCTCGCACAGTTCGAAGCGCATGTCGGAATAGCCCGCGTCGGCGAAAAACTGCCGGTACGTTTCCAGCGTAAATTCGCGCTTGAAGTCCGCGCCTGCCTTGCCGATGACGCCGGAAACGCGGTTTGTTTTGCCCTTGTCCGTCCGGTTCATGTAGGTGGGGATGATAAGTTTTCCACCCGGCTTGCACACGCGGTCAAGCTCCCGCAGCGCCTGATGCGGATTATCCAGCAGGTGAATCACGTTCGCGGCGACAACGGCATCAAAGCGCGCATCAGGGTAGGGGAGATGCAGGATATCCGCCTGCTCAAACCGCACATGCGGATACTGCCCGTACTTCTTCCGAGCGCGCGTGAGCATCTTCGCGGAGAAGTCCGTCGCCGTCAGGGATTTGCAGCACTTTGCAATCACACCGCTGAGCAGCCCTGTGCCGCACGCGCATTCCAGCACGTCGTCCGTCGGCGAAATCAGCCCCGCAACCACCTTGCACAGCTTGCGATTCGCTTTGCGGTTGATGCCATCCGCGAAAATGTCGTAGACCCATGCGATGTTGTCCCAGAACATGGTGCTCCTCCTATGCCTTGATAAACGGCAGTTCAGGCAGTTTGCCCGCGTCCATGATGCTTATCAGCATGTCCGCAAAGCCTTTCGGGTCGCGAATCTGGTATTGTATGTGGTTGAAGTCCGCAAAAATCGGGAAATTCGCCGCCGGATACGCCTGCATGACCGCCGGACGGTACTTCATGTGCTCCTCGATGCTGCCGAACTCGAAGAAAGCGCGCTTCTGCCAATCCTCCGGCATCGGCGGAAACGGCTTGTCCTCCAAGCTGTCCGCTATTTGACGGCGCAGATTGCCATAGCGCAGATTTTTCCCCGCCGCCATGAAGTACGGCTTGATGCCATCATCGTCACACCACATGATTTTCTTCAGCGTCCCGCCCCTTGACCAGTATAGGCTCTTGATGGCGAGATACAGGAACGGCGTCAAGATGTGCCGCGTCGCGCACCCAATCTGCGCGAATTGCCCGCCGTCGAAGAAAACGTGTCCGACGGGGCGCTTCGTCTGCTTCAGGAACGCCATCGCGAGGTCAGCGCCGATGGATGACGCGACGACAAGCGCCAATTCGCTGATGCCCTGCGCCGTTAGGAAATCTTCTACCTGCCGCACCTCGTCCGCTTTGCCGCGGTACGTCTGCCCTGCGCAGTAGACGGTCGAAGTCGGCAGAATGCAGAAGCAGCGGGACTGCAGGTGCTTTGCTACCGGTTCACTGCTTGCGCCTGTCACGCCCATCGCGTGGAAAAACAGCACGGCGGGCTTGCACTTTTCACCATATGTTTGAAACAGCATACAAATCGCCTCGATATGCCATAATCAATGCACGAAAATCATCATGATACCCACAGCGCCGTGCAGATGATTCCGACCGCGCAAATCGCATGAGCAGAATGCCCAGATCAACGCCTTTCAGAAGCGTCTGCCCAATCATTTCAGGTACTTTCCGCATTCCTTTTCCAACTCGCGCCAGACGGGATAATCCGCGCCGTTTGCATCAAAAAATTGCTTCAAGTCTCGATTGAGCGCACTCATTTCATCCGTGGCGCTCATCGCGTGGTCGGATGCGCAGACTTTGCCGAGGCTCGTCGCCGCCATCAGCTTGAAGAAACGCAGGCACACCTTGCGGTACTTGTCGCTCTCGAACGCCTTGTCGGCATCCGGCAGAATCTCGTGCCCGGCGTCGCGGATGGCGCGGTACGCTTCGATGTTTGCGTCCACCATCTTGCGCAGGTACGCCGTATTCCCCTTGAGCTTCTTCAAGTTGCCGTCTGTTTTGTAGCACGCAAACGCCGCCGGGGTGACGAATGCGGCATGACAGAGCAGATAGTCGCCCATGTTCGGCTGATAGACGACCTTGTACCTCGTTCCGGCGAAAATCTCGTCAATCAGCGCCTTGTTGGATGGCGATGTGTGCAGCTGACCAATCGTGATTTTCTTCAGGTCAATCGACACGACGCGGCTGCTTTCCCGATGCCCGGCGGACAGGGAAAACGCGAACATGACGTTTTTCTCCGGCAACTGTGCCACCAGCGCATCCGTGCGCAGGTTATTGCCGACGAACACGATGTTCTCCGCCTTGCTCTTTCGCAAAGGTTCAAGGAGGTTTTCCAGCTGGGTGTAGCGCACGACGACGAAAATCACGTCATATGCCGCGTCGGGCGAAAGCTCCGTCACTACCGGGATGTGCGTCACCGACGGAAACGGCAGCAGCTGATTCTTGATGCGCAGCCCGTTCTGTTTGATTTCCTCCGCCCATTTGCCGCGCGCCAGCAGGGTCACGTCTTTCCCTGCGCGGCAGAGATTGCGTGCCAGATTACAGCCGAGAACACCCGCACCGAAAACGAGGATTTTCATGGTTGCTTTGTCCTTTCCATTATTTTCGTGCCGTCACGCACAGCCAGCCTTTGCCGTTCTTGTGCGTCTCCACTTGGCGGAAACCCACCTGTTCCAGCATGGCTTTGAGCTGTGTGTCCTTGTAAATCGTCATGCCGGGAATCTTCTCCGTCCACTTCTCGTCCTGCGCATGATCGCCATCGGACTCGTTGCAGAGGAAGAACGTCCCGCCGGGCTTCAGCACGCGCCCAACTTCACGGAAGCACGCGGGCAAATCCACCCAGAAATACACCGTCTCGAATGCTGTTGCCACGTCAAACTGCGCGTCATCAAACGGCAATGCCTGCACGCTTGCCTGCAGCACTTCGCAGCGGCCAGCGCTTATGGCGGTTTGGTTGAGCTTTCGCGACTTCTCTACGCTGACGGGAGAATAGTCGATACCGCACACTTTTCCCGTCGGGCACTTTTTCAGCATCAGACGCAGATTCGCGCCGCCGCCGCACCCACAGTCCAGCACATCCGCATTCTCCGCCAGCGGCAGGAAGCGAAGCCCCCAGTCCGCAAGCGCCCGATGCCCGATGTTCATCATGGCGACCATGAGGCGGCCGCCGAAGCCTGTCGGCTTGCGGGTGTTCTCGAAAAACGCCATATGGATTCCTCCTTGTTTCACCAGCGACACAATCAGCCCTATGTCAGCGCCCGCCCAGATTGCGCCGAGCGTCAGCAGCGCCGTAAAGCTGACGGCTTCCAGCGCGACAATCGCCCAGACCATGATTGCATCCCCTTTATTTTTGCAGCACGACGATGCGGTTTGAGATATTGCGCACCAGAGGAATCTTGCCCAGCACCTTGTAAATCGGCAGGAACTCCGCCATGCCTTCGATCAGGCTGTGCTCTTCCACCAGCTGGAAGCCCGGCAGCAGCGCCGCCAGTGCCTGCCCATCGCGAACGCCCCATGTGAACTTCGCGTGGCTGCCCTCAATTGATTTTTCCTTGAAGTTGCGCACGACCAGCGGGTTCATCACTTCCACCAGCACGGTGACGCGCGGAAAGCGCCGAGCGATTACATCGAAAATGCGCTGCACGTCCGCTTCGCTCAGGTACATCGTCAGGCCCTCGATGATGACCAGCGCGTCGCCTGATTCGCGAATCATACCGCCCCAGTCGTCCATCGCGGACATGGCGATTTGCGAGATTTTGCCGTTTTCCGGCAGCAGCTTTTCACGCACGGCGATGGTCTCCGGCAAATCGAGGTTATACCAGTGCTGATAGCCCTGCATCCGATAGCAGCGCGTATCCAGCCCGCAGGCGATATTGACCGCTACCGCGCCCGGATGTGCCGACAGATAGGTCTTTACGAGCTTATCCAGCACGATGGTGCGGGCAATGACGCCGTTGGACATGGCACTGTCCTTATCCGCCAAGGAGAAATCGTAGTCGAGCCGGCGGATGATTTCAACGGCTTTCTCGTCGCGAACTGCCCCGCGGGTTTGGGTTTCCTTCGCGCGGGCATAGACGGTTTGCAGCATGGTTTCCGGAACCCCGGAGAGAGTGACTTTGCTGCTGGTTTCACGCATTCTTCCTGCATCTCCTGTCCCTATCAATCCGCCTTGCGGCAGATAAACCACGCAATGCTCTTCAAGCTGCCGACGTCCACCTGCGCGTACATGCCCTGCAAGCGCTTCCGCAGGCTGTCCACCGTCTCGTAGGGCGGCGTGAAGAACTTTGTCGGCTCGTAAACGTGGCGAATCATCCAGTCCGTGCGCTTGTGTTCGCCTGATACATAGAAGCAGCCGCAGAATGTTCCGCCGGGTTTCAGCACGCGGAATGTCTCGCGGTACGCCGCTTCCTTATCCGGGAACGCATGGAAGCCGTTGAGCGACAGCACCAAATCAAATTCGCCGTCCGCGAATGGCAGCGCGCCGACATCCCCCTGCTGGAACTTTACGTTCGTCAGGTGCAGCTTTTCTGCCTTTTCCTTTGCCTGACCCATCATGTCCGGCGAGTAGTCCAGACATGTCACGTCTGCTTTCGGCAGCGTCTGGTAGACGGGCATGGTCAGGATGCCCGTGCCGACGGGGACTTCCAGCATCGTGCCCGCGAAATCCTCCGGGATGCCGGACAGCGCCTTGGACAGGTAGTCCTCGCACTCCTGCCGGTTCATCGCCCACACCATGCGGCAGACCGCCTTGCCGGAGAAGGTCGAACAGGTAATCATGCCGTCGTAAAAATTGTTCGATCCGGTCAGATGATACGCCCCGCGGATGGCGTTTTTCCGCTGCTCACTTTCCATACGCTGCACTCCTCTAATTTTCGTTAGTTTTCGCTAACATGCCGTGCTGAAAAAACTGCCTTTCGGCAGCAGCATGGGGGGATTCCTCCCCGTCGGTTTGTTATGACAAACTAATTCTATCACGTTTTGGGGCATAAATCAATCCGGACTTTTCCCGAAACAGAGAAAATACGAAAAAGGGATGCCCACTTTTGCAGCGGGTATCCCTTTCGCGATTGCATCCATACAGCGGCTTACCATTCGGACTATCCTATTTGGGGATTCATTATGCGGCACGTTTTCTTCTGGGAATCGCATTATTTCAGGAAGAAGCGAATCAGCGTTTCTTTCTTCTTGCTGTACGGCGTGTAGCGCATCGGCAAATCCAGCCACAGCGCCTTTTTGACGATGCTCTTGTCATGCGTGAAGCAGCGGAAGCTGTCACGCCCGTGGTAGCCGCCCATGCCGCTGTGTCCAACGCCGCCGAAGGGCATCCGGCTCGTCGCCAAGTGGATGATGGTGTCGTTGATGCACCCGCCGCCGAAAGGCAGCGCGTCCAGCACGCGGCGCTGCACAGCACGGTCTTTCGTGAACAGGTAGCACGCCAGCGGATGCGGCCGTGCGGCGGCGAAGGCAATCGCTTCGTCGATGCCGCTGACGGGCAGAATCGGCAGAATCGGGCCGAAAATTTCCTCCTGCATGACTGGGCTGTCCGGCGAAACATTGCGGAGGATGGTCGGCGCAATGCGCAGGGCGGCGGGGTCGATACTGCCGCCGTAGACGATTTGCCCCGATGCCATCAGCCCGGTCAGACGGTCGAAATGCTTCTGGTTGACGATGTGGACGTACTCCGCGCTGTGCAGCGGGTCAGGGCAAAGCTGGTCGAACTGCCTTTGCAGCGCCGAAACGAAAGCGTCTTCGATTTCGCGCGCCACCAGCACATAATCCGGCGCGACGCACGTCTGCCCGGCGTTGAGCAGCTTGCCGAACGCAATCCGCCGCGCGGCGAGCGTCAGGTCAGCATCCTTCGCGACAATCACCGGGCTTTTGCCGCCCAGTTCCAGCGTTACGGGGTTCAAATGCTCCGCTGCGCGGCGAAGCACCTCCTGCCCGACGTGACTGCTTCCGGTGAAGAAAATCTTATCGAACGGCTGGTCAAGCAGCGCTTGATTTTCCGTGCGCCCACCCTCGACAACGGCAACTTCCTCCAGTGGGAAGCATTCGGCGCAGATTTGCCGGATGATGGCGGAAGTCGCGGGCGCATCCTTCGACGGCTTCAGGATGCAGCAGTTGCCGCCCGCCAGCGCGCCAAGCAGCGGTTCGATGGTCAGCAGGAATGGGTAATTCCACGGGGACATGATGAGCACGACACCCATCGGGTCGTGGCGGATGAAACTGCGCGCCGGGAACTGCGCCAGCGGCGTGAGAACGTGCGTATCGCGGCAGTAGCGGCGCGTCCGGCGGAGCAGGTAGCCCAACTCCGACAGCACCATGCCGATTTCACACATGTACGCTTCCGTCCTGCACTTGCCGAGGTCGCTTTGCAGGGCAGCTTCAATATCCCGATCATGCGCCTGAATTGCGCGCAGGCGGCGGAGCTGATCGAGCCGATGGGATACGGGGCGCGTTATGCCGGACGCAAAGCAGGCTTTTTGCGCGGCGAACAGCGCGGCAATATCCGCGTGGGGCGCATCGGGCGTCATGATGGCGCGGAGGATGTCCTCCAAGGCGAAGCGGTTCAGCAGCGTGTCCTGCGCGGCAATCCGTGCGACGGCGGGAATATCCCGATGATACAGCGTCGGGAGGGTCAAGCCGTACCCTGCATGGAACACGAGGTCGCGCATCCATGCCGCCAGCGCCGCCGCGCCGTCCGCGTCCGCGACGCACAGCCCCGCGCCGATTGCCATGTCGGACAACGCCTTTCGCCGCGCACCTTCGGACTGCGCAATCATCGGCGCAAGCAGCAGCGGGAGCGTCTCGTCCGGCGAAAGCTGCTTCCCTGTGGACAGGGCATTCAGCAGCGCGGGCAGCACCGCATCATGCGACACAGCGAAGGCTTCCGCGGCATTGAGCGACGCGGTGTACAGCGCGCGGCGGCTCGCCAAATCGGAGGAGAAGCGTTCGCTTTCCGGCACGGCAGCATCGTCGCTGACGGCAATCAGCTGTCCGGTCAGCGAACGAAGGGCGTTTTCCGCCTTTTGACGCTCTTCGCGCGGCAGAAGGCGGCTCATGCCCGCGCAGATGGCGTGCGCAATTGTCCAAATCCCTGTGCGGAGCAGCGATTCGCGCGATTGAAGCGCCAGCATCGCGTCATCCATCAGCACATAGCGGCTGGTATGCGCTCGAAGCGAAAAGCGGCGTGATTTTCCGCGTGCTGGGTCGAACACGTCACCTGTTTCTGCGAATACAGCGGATGCATCCGCCGCTGCTGGCAGGAGAATCAGCGGAATCGCGCGCCACTGCTCGAATGTTTCTGCATGTCCTTTTGTGTGCAGACGCGCCAGCAGCGCCTGACCCAGCGCCATTGCGTCATTGCCGCCGACGGCAAGAATTGCCTGCGCCTGTTTGTCGGTGAAGGCCTGCAGGGCAGTATCAACGTCCGTGCGGGTCAGCGCGCCGTCCTTGCTGTCCGACAGTGACACGGCGGCGTGGACTGCGTACATGATTTGGCTGTCCTCCAGCACGGGGAGCAGGAGCGATTCGCAATCGACGGCATGGGCATCGCCGATGACGAGAACGCAGCCGATTTGTCGGCTGCGCAGGAGTTCCGGCAGCGCTGCCAAGCTGTCCAGCCGGGAAGGGAATACGGGATGCGCAGGGAGCGGAAGCTGTTTCATGAGCATGTCCTCCGGTGGGGTTGATATGAGTTTTGACCAATGCAATTAGTGGATTCGGTAAAGAAAATAGTGTGCTTTGCTTGTGACAGCGATTACGTCATCTGCATCAGCAGCATATACACAATCGTGCCGCCGGCAATGGACAAGAGCATCTGCCGACGCCAGATGTGCAGCAGCACCGCCGCGCCCGCAACCCAGTAGCACCAGTCCAGCACCGTCACCCACAGGTAGAACCAGCCGCGGTCAACCTCCGGCGGCACATCGGCGGAGCAGGTGATGGAGAAGGTTTTGTCGCACAGGCCAAAGATGAGCAGCGGCTTCTTCCAGTCTGTCCCGGCGTACTTGCCCAGCAGGGACAGCCCATAGAACAGGTGGCGCGTCTAAATCAGCAGCGCCATCAGAAACGTCTCCAGCGGCGCGAAGGCTGAAAGCAGCATCGACACGGTGATATATTCCAGCGAACCGCCGAAAATTGTCATCGCCATGCACATCGGGTAGAGGAACGAAAAGCTCTTGGTGCGCATCAGCAGACCATACGCGAAGCCAAGGAAGAGAAAGCCCGCCAGAATCGGCAGCGTGTGGGAAAAGCCGCCAGAAACGCGCGCTTGACCGTGCCGCACGGCGTCTTGGGTATTTTTGCCGATGATTCGTCTGGATATGCAGGCGCATCGGAAGAAACAGGCTGCATGGGAAATGACCTCCCCGTAAAATATAGAGCACTGGTGGGAATTATACAACGGAAATCCGCCGCGGTCAAGCAGGGTTGCAATTCGCGCAAGGTGATGGTATACTAAGAAACAGCAAAAAGCGACAGCAAGCGCACAACGCGCGGAAGGAGCAATACCATGGCGGAGCAGGAGCAGACGGTAGACCAGCAGCAGGAAAAAGCGCGCGAAAAGGCGGAGGATGACCGCTATCAGCGGGCGGAACAGCAGCAGGCGGCGTATGATGATGAGTACGAAAGCCGCCGTGAAACGCTGTCCGCACTGGCGCTGTTTCAGCAGGATTCGGTGGAGCAGCTGGCGGGCGGCAGCCGACAGAATCGCCGAGATTATTATCAGAAGCTGCTTTCCCGGCTGTATATTGAGCTGCGCGACTTGGGGGCGTCCATGCTGCTGGATCAGCTGGATGCACAGCTGACGCAGAAGCATCAGGGCAAATGCGCCATGCTGGTGTACAGCGCGGTGACGCAGTGCTATCAGATGCTGGTACTGGATGCGCCGATGGCGGATGCCGCGAACGCCGTGCCGGATGTGTTCACTGCCGAGCGTGAGCCGATGACGTGGGAGCTGCTGGCGTCTTATTCGGCAGACCCGGAACTCCCCGTGCGCGCATCGTTTACAACCCGCGTGCGTGTGCTGCGGTCGGTCAGCCGCCTGCTTTATCAGGCGCGCCGGGACGGGCGGAGTGCCGCACCGGAGGAAGATGCGCTTCGTGCGCGCCTGCAGGAGTATCAGCTGATGGCGAAGATGCAGGATGAATCGCTGGAGAACGCCGCCCGGCAGGTGGAGGAAGCGAATAGGAAGGCAGAGGAAGCCCGTACCGGCAGGGCAGAG
>OHGX01001057.1_pt1 | contig 10261 bp, 15 predicted proteins | sample 1567841 | NCBI WGS metagenome assembly OHGX01 (sample SAMEA3879587, study PRJEB24766) | human gut metagenome | biome: human-associated habitat; feature: feces | place: USA | collected 1985/1987 | reverse complement strand
TACTTTGTCTTCCTCTATCATCACCGTCTTATCCTTACCATCTCTGATTACTTTGCAAATGACTCCGCCGTCTGTCACAAACACAATCTTTCCTTTTGCCTTACCACCGATTTTGTCATACAGTCTGCCTGCACTCATTGACTCACCCTTCACGGTGTATGGGCTGTTGGCTACGTAGCCCACCTTGCCAAATCCTTTTATCTTTACCTGTATTGCTTCGTTGTCATACTCATTGTCCGGCTCCTTGACAAGCTTGACCTTCATGCCTTTTTCCATGAAGTCACTTCCGTAATAATGGTTGCATCCTGCTATTGTAAAATACATTTCTTTCATTGTCGTGTCCTCCTGCTATTATACCGGTCCGTCGATTTTACATTCATCATAATATTTGCACAGCATACATAAGCTGTTGCAGTGTTTTGAATGATGCAGTGTCCTCTTTATCCAGTAAATAAATTTTTCCATTTTGTCCTATCCTCCTGTTTTTCGTAAATTAAATGCTTGTTTCTTATGATGGCTATAGCTTAGCATTTTACGAGTCCCAAAGTCTGCCCTCGCGCATCGAATCTTTGTTCTTTATTGCAATAAAACTACAAAAAAGGACGCAGATTCTCTCCCACGTCCTCAAAACTATCTGGTTTTCCTCCCTGTTGGTGCAGGAGCAAGATCATAAATGACAGAATCTGCTCTGGCATTTCCAATGAGATCACAATGCGAGTATTGAAAGTACCAGTAAAAATAATGTTTCTGCCGTAGAAACAGAAACAGTTTCAAAATATGCTAGAAAATATTTATGAAGTCTACCAATTAATGAGTTTTCATTGTATAATGTCTTTGTCGTACAGGTTCACTTTCCTTTTTAATGTTTTTGTGCAAATTCATTATACATCAGAAAGCCCTGTACAATTTTTTTTATGAAAAAAGTTGTAAATTGGTGTTTTATAATTAACTCATAACCACAAGAGAAGGTGCTTTTAATGGCTATCATAAAATAATTCGACAAAAGATCTGGTATGTGAGTAACAAATCGAAAGTTGAAGGAGAACTGGCGATGGATGGAAAAAGTCGGGTTTTCAGACCTGAGGCTGAAAAAATTTGGCATGAAGATTATCAATGTGAATATTACAGGGGAGTTATCATAGATGGTGAAGACAATATTGTGGAACGTTGCGCTAAAATGCACCCCAACTATACAGCAGCTTTTAGTGATGCTGTAGAAAAAATGTCAGTCAGTCCTTTATATTCACGACAGACAAGCCCTGATATGAAGAAAAAACTGGAAGAATATAAAGCTAAAAAAGCACTAGAGAAAAAAAGGAAAACTAACGTTATTTTTGATCCGAGAGAACGGAATGAGTGGAAGTATATTTATGATTCCTGCAGAGGAAATTTATATCGGTTTAGGTATTTAAATCAGGAAGAAACAGCTTCTGTATTCCTTTCAAGAAAAGGGCATCCTATATTAGGTGAAATATTATCGCGGAATGGCGAAGCTGATTTGGCATTTTACAGTAGCAGAATTAAGAATGAGTATGACATTGAAAATCTACCAGGACATAAGGATATTTGGAAGATTTTGTCTGTTACAAATATTTCTAAAAATAAAAATGGGGATAGCGAAGTGACAATTAATTATCTTGAGTTTAGTAACTTGACCAAAGATTTTAAAAAAAGAGAAAAAACCAAAACAATTGTCATTAAGAGAAAATGGAATTTCTATAATGAACTTATGGATTTCTTAGTCGAAATGTAAAGTTGCATGGGACGCATTGTTGGAGTACTGTGTGAGGAAAGTGAATCTATGTAAGGTGGTGTGTGTAATGGATTATTATGATGGACTATCAGAAAAGGAAATACATTATATTGATGAAGCAAGGATAATCGGTAGAACGGAAGGAAATAGTAAAAGATTAAGTGATTTGATCACATAGCCTTTAATAATAAATTCTTTTAATACTCGATTTGCCCAAATGCGGAACATCGTAGCCTTTTTAGAATTAACACGGTATCCGACAGCAATAATGGCATCCAGATTGTAATAGCTTGTATTGTACCGCTTGCCGTCTGCCGCAGTTGTTTCCATTTTGGAAACAACTGCTTCTTCCTGCAATTCGCCGGATGCAAAAATATTTTTCAAATGTTTTGAAATAGCCGCCTTTTGCACTTCAAATAATTCTGCCATCTTTGCCTGCGTCAGCCACAAGTTTTCCTGATATAAAAGGATTTCAACCCGAACTTCACCATTATCAGTTTTATAAAACAGGATTTCCCTTGTTTCATAAGGAGTTAGCCCATATTCTTCGTTCATATCCATTCCCTTCCTTTCCTATCAGAACATACTATAATTAACGAGCCATTTGAGTTTCTTTCAAAATAATAAATATCACTTGCTTTTATTACTTTTTTTGCACCCAAGTAATTTCTATATATTATTTGAGTTGGCTCCAAATGAATATACCAGACATCAAACATTATGCTTAAAATATACCATAATAAACAAAAAATAACTATACCAACATTTAAGTAAATCTTTGCTTCCCCACTAACATTTGATGGAATAGTACTCAAAAAAGATAATAACACTGTAAAAAACACTGCAATCACGAAAAGAAAATAAGAAATCTTTTTCTTAGAGAAATAGGTTCTTCCCATCTCATCCTTTTTATATTTTACATTTCCTAACAATTTAGGAACGATAATTTTTATAAGAGTAAAAATTATTACATATGTGAATGCTCTAATTCCAATCCATATATAGTCCACAAATCAAACCTCCTATCAACATACTAAAAACAAACATACATACAATAAAACCAAGCATGCAACTAATAATCCCCGATATCCATAGTGCAGGATGTATTTTTCGACTCTTTCGTGTTATAACAGAAATCACGATACCAATAAACGAGCATAATAGTCTCCAAAATATGACATCAATATAGGTATATGGTGCATGATTTGCACTGTAAAAGTAAAGCACATTGTTAGAATTCTCCACACAAAGCACCGTGTAATTCCATTTTTCCAGATAACTTTTTACTGTCCCGGCAATGATTTCATCATCTTCCACGATAAAAATGCGATACATCGATTTAGTCCAACACAATGTCCTTTTTCTTTCCGTTTTTCTTTCTCGGATACTGTCGGATACGAGTGACAAAGTCGAGATTGACGATTTCCCGTTCGCCGGAATTTCTCTCAATGACCATGCCTCCATCATCAATTTCCTTAATGATGCCCTGTATGCTGCCTTCATTTGAAGTGATCGTATAAATGATGCATTCTTCCCCGATAAATTGTTTTGCAAGTTCTTTCATAACAACATTCTCCTTGTTTTGTTTTCTTTGATTTAGTATCTGCCACGCAACCACTGCTGTTCGCCTTCTTCTCCTGATGCAGAAAAAGATAATCAGCACAGCAATAATCACCAAATAACTTCCCATTGCCTGTCCTCCTACATTTCTATCATGAAATCTTATTTCCTGCCTTTGAATACTTTAATGCTTCCTTGCAATATACAGACTGATTTACAATCCAAATCAGGCACACTACAAGAGAAGGTAAGAATCCTATGCCAAAAACAAGGGCACAGACGGCAAGTACAATGGACAAAATCGAACAAACTGTGTTTGTGGCGGCGTAAGCTTTAAACGCACACTTGCCAATCATAATTTTTTCGGTTTCATCACAGCTCTCCATCCATTTCTTTTGAAACTTCATATCATAGACGGACGCCGTTTTTTCGGGATTCATCTTTTTGGTAGTATCAACGCATTTCTGCTGGAATATGACCGCTTCGATCATAATGGTCAAGAAACCGATAATGCCCGCAAGAAACAGAGCACCACTGGTTTCAGTTTTAAAAGTTTCAAATCCATTGGCATAAGATGCCGCAATAAGGAAGTAAGAGAGGATAAGGGCTGCACTTGTTACCCAAATCACAATGGATACTTTTTCGTCAATCGCATCGGACATTTCCTCATTTTCGCCGTCCCAAGAGGCGAGTAGTTTTGTTGCACTTTGATAAATAGGAACACAGACCACCGGCACAATTACCGCTGCCGCTAACATCAGCCACGGAGCGATATATGTCCCAAAAAACATTCCCGCGTTTTTCATTCCGCCCGCCAGCGTATTCAGCCCATATTTTGCCGAGCAAAAGCCTATTGTTCCGCCGATAATGAAGCATATTACCATAATGAGCATAAATTTTGGCAGAGCTTTCCGATTTGCCCTCTTAATTTCATTTTTATCCATTATCTTCTTCCTCCTGTAAATAAAAAACTTCTTCCACCGCGACGCCGCACACTTTTGCAATCGTTAAGGCAAGGGTAACGGACGGCGAATAATCGCCACGTTCAATCAAACTGATCGTCTGCCTTGATACACCGCATAAGCATCCCATTTCCTGCTGATTAACATTCAATGCAGCCCTGCGTTCCTTTAAACGATTTCGCAGTATCATATAGCACCTCCGTTCGACAATTTTGCTTGTCTATTTGACAATTTTAATTGTCATAATGTATTATACTCTTGTCATTCTGATTCGTCAATGGTAAATTATTCTACACACAACCCCTCCATCAACTACAAATACTACCTTTCCTTTATCCTTATCTTCAATTTTGTCATATTAGCACATTTTGGTGTTTGATACGGTAGACAATGCTTTACTTAGAAATCCTGGTTCGCATCCACTGTCTCACAGTGACAGAGGATTCCAATATACGAACAGGACATTGCATAAAAACTGCCAGCAGATAAATTTCTGCTGGCAGGAAAAATTTATATTTTTTTCAATTGTCTACTTGACAGGGAGCAGTTCATTTATTAGGTACAACAACCCCTTGATACCTACAGTTTGTTTTGTGCTACACTCTCCCACAATCCTACCTAATTATATACCGACATGTACAAAATATCATTTTCTAATTTTTATTTCAGGATTTCTTAGACTTTTTATATGCCTGTTTGTTTTCATACATATAATAATCTGCCTTATCTAATAGCATCTGTATTGTACACTCACTATCAGCATCTGATATTGCCCATCCACATGCATAGTCGATTGGCATATTATTACCACTGCTGTTTAATCTGTCTTTTTCCCTGCTTAGCTGCTTTAATATATCCTCAATTTCCGTTTTGCTTGTATTGTAGATAACTACCATGAATTCATCTCCGCCATATCTTCCAACAAAATCTTTTTGTGGAATTACATTGCGTAAAAGCCTGGCAAAGTTCAATATAAGCTGATCTCCCTTTGAATGTCCCTTTGTATCATTAATAATCTTAAGATTATTTAAATCAAACATCATGCACGCTGTATGCTTTGCAACTGTTTCCTTATTGTTAAGAAGCACTTCACAGGCATCTTTATTTGGCAATCCCGTGTGGGCATCTGTATATGCTCTTTGTTCTAACAGCTTGTTTAGTACAGACATTTTCATGGCTGCTAAGGTCTGTATAACAATCAATATCACAAGACATAGCATGTCAAGTACTGACAACAGCTCTAAAGTACGGATTTTAACAGCTATCCTTTCTGAATAGCTTTCCGCAGCGGATACTGTTTCATCTGCCATCTTAAAATATATTTCACTCATATTAACAATATCTGTATTTTGATAGCCTGCTTCTCTTACTGCTTTGATTTCTTTTTTTAATTCTTCCCAGTAGTCACTTAGAATCTGTAACTTGTCATGATATTCCTTATCTTGAAAATCTACAAGATTGTATTGTCCATTCTGATATTTCAAATCATTAATAATATCATCAAGATATTTAATTAATTCATCATTCTGGTTTTCTGTAATTTCCAGCTTCACTTCACGCTGCGTAGCTCCACGTACCAGACCTGCATAATTTATTACGCGGGCTGTACCCTGCAGCCTGCTGATATTCACCATAATAAATATAATAAGAACTATCAGTATCAATATTAAACAGCTTTGGATAATTCCTACTATATTCTTACTTTTCCTATATGATTGTTCTTCTTTCTCCATACTAACGCCTCAATAATACACAATTTTATATTTATTGTACATTATTTCATATTATTTTATTGTATGTGTTATTTAATAGACTGTATGTCTAGACAGCTTAAGCTGTTGTTCTGTTAACTGCAAACTCCACTTCTATTATTGTTCCTCCTGATGGATTAGGCCTGATTGCAATACTGCCATCGTGTACCCGCACAATTTCATTAACAAGCGCAAGTCCAAGACCAACACCACCAAGCTCACGGCTTCTTGATTTATCTACGCGAAAGAACGGTTCAAACACACGTTCCTTAAGTTCCTCTGGAATTCCGTTTCCCGTATCCTTTACTGACAGATAAACCTGCTTTTCCCTCTGATATGCCTCTACTGAAACCTGTCCACCTGAATGATTATATTTTATGGCATTCTCAACAAGATTATATACAAGCCTGTATATAAGAATATCACTTCCGACCATATTTACATCCTTACATTTTCCAATAAGCTTTATATTCTTTTCCTGTGCAAGTGGCTCCAGATCCGCCAATACCTCATCAACAAGTGCATTAACTATAATCGTCTCATCACGTCCCACTGTCTGAAGCTCGCTCATGTCAAGGAGCGTTTTTACCATTTTACTAAGTCTTTCATTCTGTTCAGTAACCATCTTTATCGTCTGTATAGTATCTGCATCATTACCTGGATGCTTGCCAGAATTATATAAATCAAGCTGAACCTGCATTAATGATAATGGAGTCCGAAGCTCGTGTGCCGCATTCTCAGTAAACTGCCTCTGTATCTTAAATGCCTCCGATAGACGTTCAAGCATCTTATTATACGAAACACTAAGTCTGTTCAGTTCTTTAACCTGGTTTTCTTCTATCTGAGAATCGGACAGATTCTGTAACTGCACCTCTTCAATTTTATCAGAAAACTCACCAATTGGTTTAAGTGCCCGTCCACTTATAAAATATGTAACACCGCCTCCAAGAAGTGCCAGTAAAGCTGAAATTATTAAACTATTTCTTTTATAATCTGCCTTATTATTGTACACCTGGACAGAAAAATCCTTTGCAAATTCATCCCATTTATCCTCTGGAATACTTATATATATCTGTTCTGAATCATCACCCTTATTATCCCCCTGGGCTTCAACAGCCTCCTGCAATGAATCAATGTAATACACACCATTTCTATATACAAACATTGTCAGACAACCACATATAAGTGCAATATATATTGTAATTATGCATGTAAGCCTCCACTGCAATGACATTTTCTTCATCAATCAGACTCCTCCCGTAATTTATATCCTTCCCCAACCTTGTTAATAATCGGGTCATATCCAAGCTCAGCCTTAAGCTTTCTTCTAAGCGATGACATATGTACTCTTATGGAACCGCTGAAACTGTCAACTGATGCATCCCATACATGCTCTATCAGTTCCTCCTGGCTTACCGGTCTTCCTATATTAAAAAGCATATATTCCAGAATACCATTTTCTTTTCTTGTAAGTGATACTTTATTTCCTTTAGCATATACCTCACGCTTTATTGTATCGAACCTTATACCGCCGCTTTCAAGGCATATATCCTTCTGCACAAACTTCCTTCTCGTCAAACTTCTGATACGCGCCTCAAGCTCCTGCAAATGAAACGGCTTTTCCATATAGTCATTAGCCCCTGCATCAAGTCCCTCAACCTTATCCACAATCTGTCCTCTTGCAGATAATATAAGAACCTTTGTCTCCTCATTACTCTGTCTTAATTCCCTTAAAATATCCATTCCATCTATTCCCGGCAGATTCAGATCCAGGACAATCAAATCATAATTCTCTGCAAGAATATACTCAAGTGCCTCCATGCCATCATAACAGGTATCTACTTCGTATCCGGCCGCATACAGGCTTTTTGCAACCATATCGCATATTTGTTTCTCATCTTCAACTATTAATAATCTCAATTCTATTTCACCTTTTTCTTAACAAAGATTTTACAACAGCTATTGTATAATAATCCCTGTCAGATGGTCAATAAATACACAAGCAAATAATCGACATGAAAACGAATAAAGGAGCGACTATATCTTGAAGTACAAAAAATTATATCAGATTATTCTGCTAATCCTGGGTATTACTATGGTAAGCTATGGTGCTATTAGGGGTGAAGCAGCTTTAGTACTTAGCAAAGCAATAAAACTATGTCTGGAGTGTGTTGGAATTGGATAATAATAAGAAAAAAAACAAATTAAAAAGAAAAAAAGACAGCAAATCCATATCAAATAAAATAGCACAACTACGCGGATGGATACAAGCAGCCGCCACGCTGCTTACTAATATACATATTCCCAATATATTTAAAGGAAAAATATATCAGGGAAACGCTAAAACTGTATGTGTACCCGGATTAAACTGTTATTCCTGTCCTGCTGCAACAGGAGCCTGCCCCATTGGAGCATTCCAAGCAGTTGTGGGCTCATCCAGCTTTAAATTCTCATATTACATAACTGGATTTTTTATTCTGCTTGGCGTAATACTTGGAAGATTTATATGTGGGTTTTTGTGTCCGTTTGGATGGTTTCAAGATTTACTCCATAAAATCCCCACTAAAAAATTCTCTACTGCCAGGCTGAAACCTCTAAGATACCTGAAATATATCATCCTTCTTGTTTTTGTTATACTTCTGCCTATGCTTATAACAAACTCAATAGGAATGGGAGATCCGTTCTTCTGCAAATATATTTGTCCACAAGGGGTTCTAGAGGGTGCTATACCTCTATCGCTTGGTAATGCAACTATACGTTCTGCACTTGGAAAACTGTTTTCGTTTAAATGCCTTATTTTAATTACTGTTGTTATGTTAAGCATTGTATTTTACAGACCATTCTGCAAATGGATATGCCCCCTTGGAGCCATCTACTCATTATTTAATAAGGTCAGTTTTCTTAGTATTAAGGTCGATAGCAGCAAATGTATCAGTTGTAGCCAATGTACAAAGGCATGTAAAATGGATGTCAATGTATGTAAAACGCCTAATCATCCGGAATGTATACGATGTGGTGCGTGCATAAAAGCATGTCCTAGGGATGCAGTCCATTATGAACTTATGGGCAGAGCTTATCCTAAAAAAAACAGCAATAGTAAGCAATAATTAACATTAACTAACAAATAATTTTTATTAAAGGAGTAACTAATTATGACAACAAGAAAAACATTTATTTCTATTTTTACACTATGCATAGCATTATTATTTACAGCCTGTGGCACACAGGACTCTGCTGGAACAGCAAATACCAAGGATAGCGTAACTAAAGCCGGTACAGAGGCTTCTGATAATTCCAATGCCAGACTAAATGATTTATATCAGCAGGAAAACCAGCTCTTTGCGAAGCACGAGGCTGTATGGAACAAAGCCTTTGGCATGATGAATAAAAGCACTGTTAATCCAAATGGCAATTATGCTGATTATCTGGCTGGTACCGTAGAATCGAACAAAGCTTCATTTACAGAGACCGAGTTAAAGACACTTACAGAAGATATTGATGCTATACGAAAAATCGAGGAGCAGATAGCTGAAATTGAAAATAAGACTACTTCTGACAGTAGTAAGAAAAACAATACCGAAGCCACATCACCTTTCAGCAATTTATCCGGTAAAGATTTTAATGGCAATCCTGTTGATGAAAGCTTATTTTCAAAAAACGCAGTAACTGTAGTCAATTTCTGGTTTAACGGCTGTAAGCCCTGCGTAGCAGAGTTATCTAAGCTTAATGAATTAAACGAAGCTATCAGGTCAATGGGCGGTGAGGTTGTAGGCATCAATACCGAAACCTTCAATGGCAATAAAACTGCCATAAAAGAGGCTTCTGCTATTCTTGAAAGCCAGGGTGCAAAATACCGCAACCTTTCGATTGACTCTTCCTCAAATGCAGGTAAATATGCCTCTGATATTATGGCATTTCCCACAACTATACTAGTTGATAGAAATGGTAATATTGTAGGTGACCCAATGCTTGGAGGAATTGACAATAAGGATAACTATGATACACTTATGAAGCAGATTAAATCTGTAATTGCAGCAGATAGCAATAGCAAATAAAACATCATAGAGAATTAAACTATATAAAAATATCATATAAGAATGTAGGTTTTTCTACATTCTTATATGATAAAAAGGTAGTATCCCAAAGTTTGTGTAAACCTCCAAACTGATGTAAGATAAAATTACTCAGTTTGGAGGTTATTTTTATGGCAAGAAGAAAAGACAGCCCACAAAAAG
>OHGX01001056.1_pt1 | contig 10296 bp, 9 predicted proteins | sample 1567841 | NCBI WGS metagenome assembly OHGX01 (sample SAMEA3879587, study PRJEB24766) | human gut metagenome | biome: human-associated habitat; feature: feces | place: USA | collected 1985/1987 | reverse complement strand
CCGGCTGCGAGGAGTTCATCATGGTTCCCCATAGCTGGGGCCGCTGGAATGTGGTCAAAGCCCCCGATACCGAGGGCGATAAAGGCGGCATGGAAGCTGAATGCAGCGTCTGCGAATACAAAGAGACGGAAGGAATTGACGGCGATTGGACAAAGGACACCGCCCTTGTGACGGTGAAAAATGGCCGGGCAACCCGTATGATCGTCAAGCCAGGCGACAAGATCAGGCTTTATCCCGAGGAGAGAACCGGTCAGAAAGCCATCGGCTGGAAGGTGGAGTATCGCCGCGAATACAATGAGTATGACATCATACCTGTTACTAGAAATTGGAATACCAATGAGGCGAAGACCCTGTTCAAGCTGGTGACCAACGGCTCCGCCCTTGAGTGGGGCTGCACGATCCCAGAGTTCAGCGCCATGGGTGCCCCCGGCGGCGGCAGTTTCTTCTTTGAGCCTGTCTATGCAGGCTGTGACCACAGCGGCGGCACCACGGTGCTCAATGCGAAGGAGCAGATCTGCGACCGTAAGGGCTACACCGGCGACACCGCCTGCGCAGACTGCGGCCATGTCATCAGTGCCGGTTCGGATATCTACCCACCTGCAAACGCCGGTCATACCGGTCCACTGCAGCCGCTGTACTACTACGGCACGGCCAACTCGGCAACCACAGACGCGAGCCATGGCGGCAAACGCTATAACGCCAAATCGGGAGACTGCCGACACCGCGCCTATGAGGGCGACTACCGCTGCACGGCTTGCGGCGGCACCGTAAAGGGCGAGACTGGCGACTTCAGGCATAGCGGTCCCCTTGAACTGTGGGATGTAAGAACGGCGACCTGTACAGAGAGGGGCTATTCCGGCAACCAGTACTGCACATCGTGCGACAGGATCGCGCATAAGGGCGTCTCAACCCCGTCTCTCCACGAAATTGCCGATAACTACAAGCTGATCAATGAGGTTAAGCCAGGATGCACCACCTCAGGCTATAGCGGCGACCAGCAGTGCACAGCCGGCTGCGGACAGATTATCCGCTACGGTCATGTCGTTAATAAGCTCAGCCACGACTGGGACGGCGGCAAACCTGCAAAACAGGGCAAGAGCGAAGGAATTCTCTACACCTGCCAGCGTGCCGACTGCGGCGAGACAAGGTTCGTCAGAAGCTCCGCCGCGACCGAGTTCACAGTCACGGTCATCAAGGGCACAGCCTCCGTTGCCGCAGGGACACTCATCACGGACAAGATCGCGCAGAACACCGTTGTGACCGTTACGGCGGACGCACCGGAGGCAGGCAAGGTCTTTGACAAGTGGGTCGTGCTGGAGGGCAATGTCACTCTGGCAGACGCCACCAAGGCAACTACCACCTTCACCATGCCCGGCAATGATGTGAAGCTCGAGGCCACCTATAAGGATGCGCCTCCAAGCCATACCCACAGCTACGGCACCGAGTGGAAGTATGACGACACCGATCACTGGCATGAGTGCGAGTGCGGCGATAAGGCCAATATTGCAGCTCACAGTGCCAGCGAGTGGATCGTTGACACGGCAGCTACCGAAACCGCCGACGGCGCTAAGCATAAGGAATGCACCGTCTGCAAGAAGGTTCTTGAAACCGCACCGATCCCTGCAACAGGCAGCAATCATACCCACAGCTACGGTACAGAGTGGAAGTATGACGACACCAACCACTGGCATGAGTGCAAGTGCGGCGACAAGGCCGACACGACAGCACACAGCTTCCAGTGGGTGATCGACAAGGCCGCTACCAAGGAGGCCACCGGCATCAAGCACGAGGAATGCACCGTTTGCGGCGCCAAGCGCAGCGAGAATACGGTCATCGACAAGCTCCCCGACGGCGGCAACACCGACAATACAGGCAGCAGTGATAATAACACCAATAAGCCAGGAAATGACGACTCCACCAAGTGTCCTCAGACCGGTGACAGCAGCAACCACATCGGTTGGCTGGCTGCTCTGTGCGGCGTTCTGACTCTGCTGGGCGTAAGCGGAAAAAAGAGAAAGGAATCCGAGGTTAAATAAGCCGACGCTTCCGAAATCGAAATAGCCTAAACACAATAGGCGGTGACGGATCATTCCGCCACCGCCTATTTTCTTGAAAGCGGGCTTGGCAGCAAGTCCCTTTCCGAAAGGCGGCAAGCGACACCCACATTCTGACCGTGTATCCCCAGCCGAACGGGGACGGCAATCTCCGGCGCTCTTTCTTTATGCCTTCGACAAAATCAGGGCAAAGCTCAAAAATCTTTTAGAAAATTAAAAAAACTTGGTTGTAGCCCCCTCAACTTTTCGGCATGAAAAGTGAGGGGGCTTTCTCTATAGCCTCCGCCCGTTCTTTGAAAACCGAATAGTACAGCGCATCCTTTTGTAGGGCATAATTTTTTTGTGCCTAAAAGCAAATTTACTCACTGTCAAAAGCTTAAACTCACTACAAATAAAAAAATGGTAACACCAGCAGGAAGTTATTTTCCTGCTAATGTTACCTCATTTACAAGTATCACAAGATTTAAAGGGGAAATGATAAAGTCTTTGTAATGCTTATCGTAATTCTTGTAAATGTTTTTTGGCTCTTTAGCTTGATAGCCACCATACATTGATGCACATCCGCAGGCAGCTATACCCATTCTCTTAGTTGCTCTGGCAATAAGGCTGGCAAGCAATTTCTTAAATGATCTCATTCTTATCACACCTCTTTTCTTTGATCTTCGCTGATATTATTAAAACTGCAATTAATAGATTTGTTAACAGGATCATAGATCCAACCATCTGATATCTATTGATAATCGCCCCGCCAAACAGATCAAGCAACAGAAAAACTATCATTCCCATCGCTTTGAACTTTGGCTTTTTTTCTTTTTCTATAGGCTTATTTTTGTTCTCCACAGGGCAGAATACAAAAGCTATTATCTCTTCAAACACCACAAAGGCAGCGATCACCCATATATTTATATATCCGCATACCTTGTCATTAAGAAAAGCTGTAGCAATAAATGTCGAACACATCAACAGATTGCATCTGAAATATGTATCTGCATGATACCCTCCGGTAATAACCCTGACAGCAATAAACACTGCCAAATATATTACGCTTTCCAGTAAATGTCCTGTCAATGCTCCCATAAGCAATACAAGCACAATGTTTAACATTGATGAGATAGTTATTTCTATGCCATACCGATAAAAATCCTGTACCTCATCTGCTTTGCCGATAGCTTCCTGCTCGGTCAAAAAATTAAGTATACCCGATACAACAAGATCCATAAACTACCGCCTCGCTTTTGTCTTACCCTAATTTGAATTTTACTAGAATAACAGCAATATGTCAAGCTTTTTGGAATGAGTTGCAGGTTTTTGTCACGAAATGCAGCAACGGTCCGGAACAATTAGTTCAGGACCGTTGTATCTGCCATCAATGTTACCTGACAGCAAAACATTCCCTCCGACTCATAGAAATCGCATCTGCCGTTATATTTTCTTGCTATCTCTCTGATTATTGAGGTTCCCAGACCATGCTGTTTTTTATCAGCCTTTGTGGTCGTAAGCCTTGGATTACTGTCCATAACAGAATGATCTATTGAATTTTTTATCAAAAACGTATATGTATCCGTTTCTCGGTCGATCTTCAGATACAGAAATTTATTTGCGTCGTCGGCTATTTCCTTGCATGCCGTTATAGCATTCTCCAACGTGTTGCTCAACAGATCGCAAAGGTCAGTTCCCTTTATTCCCTCAAAATCTGAAACTGTTATACATGATATTTTTATCCCCAAGGAAGAAGCCATTGTAAGCTTTGCGTTAACGATAGCATTTACAATATTATTTTTCGTTTTAACATAGGACTCCGACTTCCCGATAAGGTCAAAGCTTTCTGAGATAAATTTTCTCGTTTCATCTATTTTTTGTACTTTCAACAGTTCATTGACCGTTTCATATTTGTCTTTTATATCATGCCTTAGTTTTCTCATGGCGTCATATTGCGACTCGGCATTTCCGATAAACTGCTCAAGATACTGCTCTCTTAGTTTGACTATCTCCATTTCCTTGAGCTTCCGATTCTTTTTTATCAAAGAATTTATTATCCAGAATATAAGTATATTAAGAACAAAGACAAGCATATATGACAGATTTATATACAGCCTATGGCCATCGTCTGCCGAAAGTGACAGTTCATGTATTACCATAACGAGGAAAAACGAAATAATAAGCACTGCAATTATCGTAACCCAATCTGAAGCCGTATAATCATCTGTATGTTTAAAGGCCATAAGTATTAATCTAAATACAATGAATATAGAGATCTGGATCATTATAAGCGTCACAGATCTAAGCAAGCTTTGTTCGACCACAAGCTCCCTGAGGGATATTTTAAAAAATGACGATACAGCATTTAGTTCCAATGACGTTATCAACAAGATCGCAACCTGCGAGAGGGATATGGAAAGAAATTTCTTTACTGCATTGTCACTAAAAAAGCAAAACGCAAAAACAAGCAGACTTGCCCAGTACAAAGCACTTCCAAAGCCCTCAAATACAGTGAAATAATTAAAAGCGGTGACCAGACAGCCTTCACAAACGGCAAATATAACAGTCCATATCTTAGCCCTTTCATGAGATCTTGGCGTAAGAAATCTATATATAAACCATGTTTCCAGACCGCCCTGATAAAAGTTTATCAAGATCTCAAATATCGTCCACAATGTAATAGTCATCACTTTCTCCTCAGATATTCAGTCAAAGCGTCGTCAACTGCATTCTTATATCCTCGGCTCATGGGAAGCTCTGAACCGCTTTTGAAGATCACTGTTTCATTTGAACGGCTTATGTTAAAAACATATTTCAGATTGACGATATATTTTTTATGCACCCGTATAAAATCAAATTTACGATAAGCTTCTTCTATCTCGCCAATGCTATCTCTGACTGCAATAGTATCCTTATTATTTGCAAAATGATATATGATGCTGTGGCTATTGCTCTCTATATAAGTTACATCCCGAAGCTTTACAGAGATCCTTCCCTGCTCCCTATTCTCCAAAACCACTGTCTTTTCCTGCTTCAGTGCGTCCGTCAACTGTCCCGCTACCATATGGAGCCTATCCTTCATAACATCAGCGTCAGGATCTTTGCAGATAAAATTCAGCGGTCTGAAATTAAAGCTGTCATAAACCAGCTCCTGATGACTTGTCACAAAGATCACGAAGCAATTACCATTCTGACCTAGCTGCCGCGTGACTTCAAAACCGGTCATTTCAGGCATATCAAGGTCAAGAAATATAGCCGAAAAAGGCTTTTTACCATGGCAGTAAAAAAAGCTCTCAGCTTTGGTAAACGTTTCTATTTCAGCCTTGACCGACCTTGATTCAAGTTCATTTGCCAGCATAAATTTAAAAAACTGAAGAAAAACAGCATTATCATCACAAACTGCGATCCGCATTTTTTCACGTCCTTTTATAACATAGTCTATGTACGATTTTATATTACCATAATTATACCGTAAGGTCAAGCCATAAGGCATTTCACAGCTTCCTGCGTCAAGACCACACCTTGCTGCAAACAAAAAAGGGCTGTTCTAACAGCCCTTCAGTCTGCCACAAAAGTGTAAGACCAACGTCCCACTTATTTAGGACTTTTCCAACTTATTTCGTTTTGGATCTCTACACCTTAGGCTTTTTCATAGTAAGCGAAATACGCTTTTTCTTCAGGTCAACGTTAAGTACCCAAACCTTAACTACCTCCCCGACCTTTACGACCTCAAGAGGGTGCTTTATAAATCTGTCGCACATCTGAGAAATATGTACAAGTCCGTCCTCATGAACACCGATATCAACGAACGCTCCGAAGTCTATAACGTTTCTTACAGTGCCCATAAGCTCCATGCCCGGTTTCAGGTCTTTAAGCTCCATGATGTCACCACTTCTCATAAGCGGTGGCGGCAGCTCGTCACGAGGGTCACGACCCGGCTTTTCAAGCTCCCCTACTATGTCCTTTAACGTCGGAGCACCAATGCCGATATCTGTGGCAAGCTTCTTCATGCCCATTGCATTGACTTTCTCAGCTATCTGTTTTACGTCGCCCATGTCCGCAAGACTCATCCCGCACCTGTCAATAAGCGCCTGCGCTGCCTTGTATGACTCAGGGTGAACAGCCGTGTTATCCAGCGGATTTTTTCCGCCACGCACTCTCAAAAAGCCTGCGCACTGCTCAAAAGCCTTTGCGCCAAGCTTCGGAACTTTCATAAGCTGCTTTCTTTCGGTGAAAGCTCCGTTTTCCTCACGGTAGGAAACAATATTCTTTGCAACTGTCATATTTATGCCCGATATGTATGACAACAATGAGTATGAAGCCGTATTAAGGTCAACGCCTACTGAGTTTACGCAGTCCTCAACAACGCCCTTTAAAGCCTCGTCCATTCTCGCCTTTGGCATATCATGCTGATACTGTCCAACACCTATTGCCTTTGGGTCTATCTTTACAAGCTCTGCAAGAGGGTCCTGCAAACGGCGTGCTATTGATACTGCTGAACGCAGTGAAACGTCATACTCAGGAAACTCCTCAGCCGCAAGCTTGGAAGCGGAGTAAACGGAAGCGCCTGCCTCAGACACAACCATGTAAGAAACTTTCTGCGGAATTTCTTTGATAAGCTCGGCTGTGAACTGCTCCGTTTCTCTTGAAGCAGTGCCATTGCCTATGGAGATAGTCGTAACGCCATATTTCTTTATAAAGCCCGTCAGAATACGCTTAGCACGCTCTGTATCCTTCTTTGGCGGAGTAATGTAGATTATCGCAGTGTCAAGCACCTTGCCCGTAGCGTCCACTACAGCGGTCTTACAACCGTGTGCATATCCTGGGTCAAGACCAAGGGTAACAGTGTCTTTAACAGGCGGCTGCATAAGAAGCTGTCTGAGATTTGAGGAGAAAACCTTTATTGCCCCCTCCTGAGCGTTTGCCGAAAGCTCCGCCCTTATCTCACGCTCTATGGACGGATAAATAAGTCTTTTATAGCCGTCCTCACAAGCAGCCGTAACAAGCTGTCCGCACTCTGACTTGTTTTTTACATATCTTGACACGCAGGCTCTCTCACCTGCGCCCTCCGGGACATTCACTGATACTTTCAGGACGCCCTCTTTTTCGCCTCTATCCAAAGCCAAAACTCTGTGACCTGCTATCTTTCCCACAGCCTCAGCGTAGTCATAATAGTTCTCATACACTGACTCGGCATTCTCGTCAGACGCCTTCGAGCTTATAACGCCTATCTGTGAAAACAGCGTTCTTATGTACTTTCTCAGGTCAGCGTCGTCAGAGATATCCTCTGCGATTATGTCCATTGCACCCTGCAAAGCTTCGTCTGCAGACTTTACGCCCTTTTCCTCGTTGATAAATTTTGACCCCTCGACCTGCGGGTCGCATTTCTTATCCTGGGTCAGGATAAGTTCAGCCAGTGGTTCAAGCCCCTTTTCTCTTGCCACCGAAGCCCTTGTTTTACGCTTTGGCTTGAAAGGTCTGTAGATATCCTCCACCTCCACAAGGGTCTTTGCATTTTCGATAGCAGACATTATCTCGTCTGTCATTTTCTCCTGCTCAGTGATAGAAGAGATTATCTCGCCTTTACGTTTTTCGAGATTTCTAAGATATGTGAGCCTGTCAGCGATCTCTCTAAGCACCTGATCGTCCAAAGAGCCTGTAAGTTCCTTTCTGTATCGTGCAATAAACGGTATAGTTTTATCGTCATCAAGGAGTGCAACAGTGTTGTCTATCTGCTCCTGTCTGAGCTTAAATTCTTCCGCAAGGGTCTTGTTAATGTCCATGTTTTTACCAATCCTTTTTATTACTTTTTGCGTATTATCATATATAATATTATAGCACATTTTCGATAAAAACGCAACGAAAATGCGGTCGAAAACTGTCACAAAGATATTATATAATACATATAGGATCAATCAGAAAATTAATAAAAGCAGGCAAAAATGCACTTGAAAAAAGGGCTTGGATATGTTATCATAAAAGAATAAAACAGTATTCAGGAGTGTTTATATGCTAAATCAGTTTTCAAGGACCGAGCTTTTATTCGGCAAAGAAGCAATGGAAAAGCTCAGCAACAGCAGGGTTGCGATTTTCGGCATAGGCGGTGTAGGCGGATATGCAGTTGAAGCCCTTGCACGAAGCGGTGTAGGCGAGCTTGACCTTATAGATGATGACAAAGTGTGTCTGACTAACATCAATCGTCAGATAATTGCCACAAGAAAAACAGTAGGAAAATACAAGGTAGACGTGGCGGAGGAGCGTGTTCACGACATCTGCCCTGACATAAAGGTAAACACATACAAGTGTTTTTATATGCCTGACACAGCGGATCAGTTTGATTTTACTCAATATGATTACATTATCGACGCCATTGACACTGTTACAGGCAAGCTGGAGATAATAAAGCGAGCAGACGTCGCAGGAGTACCTGTTATATCCTCAATGGGTGCAGGCAACAAGCTTGACCCTACAGCATTCCGTGTGGCGGACATTTATCAGACAAAGGTCTGCCCTCTTGCGAAAGTCATGCGACGAGAGCTTAAAAAGGCAGGCATAAAGTCGCTTAAAGTTGTTTACTCAGAGGAACAGCCTATCAGACCGATAGAAGATATGGCTATTTCATGCCGTCAGGACTGCATTTGTCCTCCTGGCACGGCAAGAAAATGCACAGTGCGCCGTGATATTCCAGGCTCAACAGCATTTGTTCCGTCAGTGGTGGGACTTATCGTGGCAGGAGAAGTTATAAAAGATCTGGCTAAGAAATAATACAAACAAAGGACGAACCATTGATTAGCTGTGGTATAATGGTTTTGGAAATTGGTCGGAATAAACTGCCCGACAAATCGGAATTTTTTACAAAAGGTGAATGTATGGTTTACTTTAATAATGAAGAGATTATTATAAGAGATATGATATTTTCAGACGGTCTGCATTTCACAGATGAGGAAAGAAAACAAGGCTGGGATTCAACCATAGATAAATTTGAAATGCGACTTAAAGACGTAAAAAATGGAAAATGCATCTCTTTAGTTGCGGATTACTATGGTATTCCCGCAGGATATGTAAACGTATATCCTGATTCGGAATGGGGAGCATTTGCCAATCAAGGATATCCTGAAATTATTGATTTTGCAGTTTTAGAAAAGTATCGAAAAAATGGCATTGGCAGTATTTTAATGGATACGGCAGAAAAGATAGCTTCTGAATATGCCGATACAGTGTATTTGGGAGTTGGCTTGCATAATGGGTATGGAAGTGCGCAAAGAATGTATGTTAAAAGAGGTTATATTCCCGATGGTTCGGGAGTATGGTATAAGGATAAAATATGCACACCCTATGATACAATTTATACTAACGATGATGACCTTGTTCTTTATCTTTCAAAGAAAGTACGTTAGATTCCAATTTATCGAGCAGATCACTTATCGCAGCACTATTATTTGAATTTTTCAGAAAGGAAAAAAATGTTATGCAAGAATGGCTCATGACTATAACGCTTGGAATAATCGGAGTATTTTTGATAGCTGTTACATATGCCGCATTATATCAAAGCAAAAAAAGCCAAAAACACATATCTGGATTTCCATTTTTCGGTGGGTTTATTCTTGCTGTTGCATTTCTCTTCTCTCCTATTAAATGGTTAGCTTTTCTGGGCTTCATTGATTATGGTTTGTGGCTCCTGCCATATGTATTGATTATGGATTATTATAACAACAAAAAATTCAAAAAGATATATGTGCAGCAGAATTTTGAACAACGCATCAGTGATGAATCAAAAGAATTACGTATCAGAATTTCTGAAAGAAATGAAGAATGGGTACAGCCGTATATTACGAATTTAGTTTATGAACTCAAAGTGCCTAAGCTGTTATATGCTGTTTGTACAGACCAAAATGGAAAGAAATTTTTACTTATAGATAAATGCAAAAGAAAAAGCAACATTGAAATAGTTCCTTTTGATAATAATACTATTCTGCTTACAGACCTCAACTCAAAAGATGTTGATTATTCAGTAGAAATTGAAATCAAAGACAATCCATAAATAGTTTCCCATTTATCGAACAGCTCCCTCATCACAGCACTCATAACGTGTGCTGTGATTTTTTTAGACAAACAGTGCTTCCGCACACTTACATTAACGTAAGCATACGGAAGCACTGTTTCCATACATTACATTTACAAACTGCAATACTAAATCATATATACAAAAAAGGGGCTGTAAAAAAACGCGCAATAAAAAAGACTGCAACCACCCTTAAAAGGG
>OHGX01001045.1_pt1 | contig 10400 bp, 7 predicted proteins | sample 1567841 | NCBI WGS metagenome assembly OHGX01 (sample SAMEA3879587, study PRJEB24766) | human gut metagenome | biome: human-associated habitat; feature: feces | place: USA | collected 1985/1987 | reverse complement strand
CAGCAGTTATCGGTGAGAGTGTTAAGAGAATTAACACATTTGTTGGTAATAAGACTATTGGTGATGTTCATCTTGGAGACTGGGGTCTTCAGATGGGACTTATCATTGAAGAGTTAAGAGACAGAAAACCGGAACTGCCATATTTTGATGACAGTTTTACCGGTGAGTATCCAGAGGAAGCACCATTTACAATTTCAGAGCTTGAAGAGATTTATCCGGCTGCTTCAGCTAAGTCTAAGGTGGATGAAGCATTTGCAGAAAGAGCTCATGAGGCAACACTTAAGTTACAGAGCGGAGACAAGGCTTGCCGTGCTATATGGCATCATATTATGAATGTGTCTAAGGCTGATCTTAAGAAGAATTATGACAATCTTAATGTACATTTTGACTTATGGAAGGGAGAGTCTGATGCACAGCCATACATTGATGATATGGTTAATAAGATGATTGATGATGGAATCGCTTATGAGAGTCAGGGAGCAACTGTTGTTGACATACAGCAGGAAGGAGATACCAAAGAACTTCCTCCATGTATCGTAAGAAAGTCTGACGGGGCAGCTCTTTATGCTACATCTGATCTTGCTACTATTGTTGAAAGAGAAAAGTTATATAAGCCGGATACATACATTTATCTCGCAGATAAGAGACAGGAACTGCATTTTACACAGGTATTCAGAACTGCCAAGAAGGCCGGAATTGTAGCACCTGATGCGGATATGAGATTCGTAGGTTTTGGTACTATGAATGGTCAGGATGGCAAGCCATTCAAGACACGTTCAGGTGGTGTCATGAGACTTGAACATCTTATAGCTGATATTGATGAAGCAGTATATGAGAAGATTATGTCTAACAGAACTGTTGAAGAGACGGAAGCAAGAGATACAGCTAAGACAGTAGGACTTGCTGCATTAAAGTATGGGGATCTTTCTAATCAGGCATCAAAGGACTATGTGTTTGATATTGACAGATTTTCTTCATTTGAAGGTAATACGGGTCCATATATTCTGTATACAATTGTAAGAATTAAGTCTATCCTTAACAAATATAAAGAGAATGGTGGAAGTCTTGAGAATCTTAAGATTATGGGCGCAAAAGAAGAAAGTGAGAAGAATCTGTCGTTATCACTTATTAAGTTTGCAGATATGATTGATGGAGCATATAAGGATAATGCACCACATAAGATATGTCAGTTCATATATGAAGTATCTAATGCATTTAATGGTTTTTATCACAATAATAAGATACTTTCAGAACCGGATGAGGTTAAGAAGGCAAGTTATATTGCACTTATTAGCCTTACTAAGAGTATTCTTGAGCAGTGTATTGACCTGCTTGCAATTGAATGCCCTGACAGAATGTAAAGGAGAGATATGATGGGTAAATTATTATCATTTGCAATACCATGTTATAATTCCGCAGAGTATATGGAGCATTGTATTAATACAGTGATTGCTGGAGGGGATGAGGTTGAAGTTATTATAGTTGATGATGGTTCAACAAAGGATAATACATATGAGATAGCAAAGCGTTATGAGCAGGAATATCCAGAAATAGTTAAAGCTGTACATCAGGAGAATGGTGGACATGGTGATGCTGTTAATACGGGGCTTAAGCATGCTACAGGTAAGTTTTTTAAGGTTGTTGACAGTGATGACTGGGTAGATTCCAAGAGCTATAAGAGGATGCTTGCGACTCTTAGGAGTTTTGAAGAGGGTGAAGAGCCAGATATGGTTATCGCTAACTATGTGTATGAGAAGGTTGGAGCAAAGAGAAAGAAAGTTATTCATTATGAGAATGTATTTCCAGTTGGACAGATGTTTACATGGGATGACATTAATATTGGTGATTTTAAGGTTGACCAGTACATTCTTATGCATACTGTAGTATACAGAACGCAGCTTTTAAAGGATTGCGGATTACAGCTCCCTAAGCATACATTTTATGTTGATAACATATTTGTATTTGAGCCGCTTCCATATGTTAAGAAAATGTATTACATTAATACTAATTTTTATAGATATTTTATCGGAAGAGACGACCAGTCTGTCAATGAAACAGTTATGATTTCAAGAATAGACCAGCAGATACGTGTCACAAAGCGTATGATTGATTCATTTATTAAAAGCGGCGTACAGAATAAAAAATGCAGGATGTATATGCGTAATTATTTGAGGATAATGATGGAAGTATCATCAATATTTCTTATATTATCAGGCACAAAAGAAAATTTTGAAAAGAAAGAAGAACTTTGGAATTATGCAAAGAAAAGTGATGCAAAGCTGTATCGTTCACTTAGATACAGTGTGCTTGGCAATTCTGTAAATATTCCGGGAAAGAGCGGAAGATGGCTTTCAAGAATGGGATATAAAGTTATGAATAAGCTTATTGGATTTAATTAGAATTTTATAATGGGAGATGTATAAAATATGATTCTTGATTTATTTAAACTTGATGGTAAAGTTGCTGTTGTTACAGGTGCCAATACAGGACTTGGACAGGGAATGGCGATTGCTCTTGCACAGGCTGGTGCAAAAGTTGTTCTTGTGGGAAGAAGAAATTGCGATGAAACCCAGGCAAAAATTGACGAATTTGGAGGACAGTCAGCACAGGTGCTTGCTGATTTATCATTGACAGAGAGTGTTGACCAAGTTCTTTCAGGTGCACTTGATGCATTCGGACGAGTTGATATTCTTGTTAATAATGCGGGAATAATAAAAAGATGTGATGCGATTGATGTGCCAAAGCAAGACTGGGATTCAGTGATTAATGTCAATCTTAATATGGTATTTTTACTTTGTCAGGCATTTGCAAAGCAATATGTAAAACAGGGCGATGGTGGTAAGATTATCAATGTATGCTCAATGCTTTCATTTCAGGGTGGAATACGAGTTCCGGCATATACTGCAAGTAAGAGTGCGGTTATGGGACTTACAAAAGCACTCGCAAATGAATGGGCATCAAAAGGAATTCAGGTAAATGCGATAGCACCTGGATATATGGCAACTAATAATACATCACAGCTTAGAAGTGATACAGACAGAAGCGAGGCTATTCTTGACAGAATACCGGCAGGGCGCTGGGGAACACCTGAAGATATGCAGGGAGCAGCAGTATTTCTTGCATCAAAAGCCTCTGACTATGTTAATGGCTACACAGTTGCTGTTGACGGCGGCTGGCTTGCAAGATAAATATAAAAACGGATTCATGCATGTATAAAGCGTGAATCCGTTTTTTGCATGTTTCAATAAAACATGTCTTCAATATAATTTTAAAATAAAACTTTGCATTTATTCATATTAACATGGCTTTTTATAAAATCAGATGCTGCATTACGCTGGTTTTCAGGAATGTCAGCTTCACGAAGCATAACAGTCATTTTTGAATTTTCAAAAAGCATATAGTAACCGAATTTTTTATATATAGTAGTAAATGAATCCCATTCATAGTTGAGTGTCTTGTCATAGTCAGGAATTTCAGCGAGAATTCCCGAATCCATAAGTGTAATTGTACATGGAGCACTCTCAGAAGCCTCGCGGTTTTTTAAGTGATAATTAACACTGCTTTTGAACTGGAAGAAAAATATATAAATCGGGTATGCCCAGCATGCCGCATATATAACTGCCAGGTACGTATTGAGAAATCCCAGTACAATAAGAACAATTGTTATGGCGGCAGGTGTCCATGTTAAAATAGTCTCGACAGGATTTCTTACAAATCTGTTCCAGAAAACAATTTTTTTGTATTCATCACCGCTTGCTTTAAGCGTAGTCTTATATTTTATATAATCCATGAAAAAACCATCCTTTAATAAATGAAATGTAATATATAACGCCCATAAAAATGCACTTTGATATAATAACATTATATTTAATTTTATACAAGGTGTTTGCAAAGATGATAAAATAATATATAATAAGATACAGAAACCATAGTTGGTGACATTGGTTGCTTACATAATTTAAAAAAGAAGGTTTGAGTGTAGTATAGTGGATAATTATATTATGAAGGATGAAGTGATGACAAATATAGTTTCATTGCTTGAATCTGATGAGACATTTGCAGAGATTGTTGAAAAAATACTCAGAGAAGCAGAGAGATATCTTTGTACTTCACATGCGGCAGTGCTTCAGGTAAGCACAGATGGTAAACTGATTAATACAGTTATAAGTTATGCCGGTGAAGACGAACTGCCTCTTAAAATAAACAATATACCAAAATCAAAGTTTTTGATAGGCAGTGATGAGTTAAAATGTTGTGCAACAGGCAAATGTAGTGAAGAAGAAAAATATGCACTTGAGACATTCGGAGTAAGGTCAAGCGTAGTAGTACCTATATTTATCAATGATTCGTGTGCCATGTATTTTGCTGTATTTGATGTCCGTAATGAGCTTTGCTTCGATAAAGTGAGAATGCAGTTTATCAGGGATGTATCAAGGATAATACAGAGCATAGCACAAAAGAAGGTTACTAATAATTCGTTATTGTCATCTTACGAAGTATTAAGGGATATTTTGAGCAGTATCGGCTCCGGAATAATGGTCTTTGATAAGCACGGCGATGAGATTTATTTTGAAAATGACGTGGCAAGAAAGACTGATGAAGTAAGACGTACAATACAAAAGTGCGTAAAAGAAAGAGTTATAAGACAGGATAATGCCAAGAAGCCGGAAAACGATGAAGAGACTGAGACAGAAAGACCGATAGAACATTATGATCCGGAATCAGGTCTGTGGTTTGAAATTAAGTTTTCTGACCTGACATGGATAGACGGAAGTGCTGTTATTGTATGCACGGCTGTTGATATAACGCAGAAAAAGAAGAATCAGCAGAAGATAGAATATCAGGCAAATAATGATTTTCTCACAGGACTTTATAACAGAATGAAGTGTGAACTTGACCTGAGAAATATTATCCGTGATGCAGTATGTTCCAATCAGAAAGGTGCATTAATGTTTATTGACCTTGATGATTTTAAACATATCAATGACGGGTTGGGACACCAGTATGGCGATTTGTTATTACAGCAGATAGCAGCCGGATTGCAGGGAATTCCAGGGCTTCGTGGACACTGTTACAGAATGGGCGGAGATGAATTTGTTGTAATAGTAAAGCCTGAACAGTTTATTGGACTTTCCAAAATCATAAAAAATGTCGTTGCATTATTTAACAGGCCATGGTATCTGAGAGGAACGGAATATTTCTGTACAATGAGCATGGGTGTTGCAACATTTCCTGATAACAGCGATGACGTGCATGAAATAGTTAAAATGGCAGATATGGCGATGTATGATGCCAAGAGAAGCGGAAAGAACAGATATAATTTCTATGACGGAAGCAAGAATCACAATACGGTCCAGAGACTTGATATAGAAAATAATATGAGGCAGGCGGTTGCGTCACAGATTCATGAATTTGTAGTATTTTACCAGCCGGTTGTTGATACTGTTACCAAAAAATGTATGTCATGTGAGGCACTTGTACGATGGGACAGTAAAGCACTCGGATTTATGGGACCAGGGGATTTTATACCGCTTGCTGAATACCTCGGACTTATAACAGATATAGGAGATTATGTGCTGGAAGAAGCATGCAGGCAGTGTAAGATATGGAATGACAAAGGATACAAGGATTTTCATATTAATGTCAATCTGTCCGTAGTACAGCTGCTTCAGCAGAATGTTGTTGAGAATGTCGGACGTATATTAAGCAGGACAGGTGTTAATCCGAGAAATATAGTTCTTGAGATAACAGAGTCATTTGCAATAAATGATATGGAAAGAGTCCTTAAAATTATTTCCGGTTTAAAGGCACTCGGTCCAAGAATCGCACTTGATGATTTCGGAACAGGATATTCATCGCTTAATTATATAAAACAGCTTCCGCTCAATATTATAAAAGTGGATAAAACATTTATTGATGATATAGTTGAAGATGAATATGCACAGGCTTTTGTAAAGCTTATTGTTGATTTGTCAAAGACAATCGGAACACAGATTGTTGTTGAGGGTATCGAGGATATGGAACAATATAATCTTTTAAAGGAGATAGGTGTTAATTATATTCAGGGATATTACTTTGGCAAGCCGGTTCCGGCAAACCAGTTTGAATTTGAATATCTTGGAAAAGTACTGAATGATAATAAATAGGATACAATAGATTGTTGTGTCGGGAAGGAGAGGATAATGAAAACGTTAATTAAGGGAGGAAGGGTATTAGACCCTGCCAGCAAAACAGATGCTGTAAAGGATGTTCTTTTTGAGGATGGTGTTATTCTTAAAGTGGCAGAAAATATTACAGATGATGCAGAAAATGTTATTGACGCAGACGGGATGTTTGTAATGCCGGGACTTATAGATTTACATGTCCATTTCAGGGAGCCTGGTTTTGAGCATAAAGAGACAATCCGTACAGGTGCGAGAGCAGCTGCAAGAGGTGGATTTACAACGGTTTGTGCCATGCCTAATACTAAGCCTGCTATTGACAGCGTTGAGATGGTAAGATATATAATTGATAAGGCAAAAGAAGTTACAGATATTAATGTACTTCCGATTGCTGCAATAACAGCCGGACAGGATGGAGAATATATTACAGACTTTGAAAAACTCAAAGAAAACGGAGCTGTTGCTGTAAGTGAGGATGGCAAGTCTGTTATGAATGCCAGAGTTGCAAGACAAGCTATGAGACTTGCCGCAGAAGTTGACATACCTGTGTTTGCTCACTGTGAGGATAAGAATCTTGTTGCAAGAGGCGTCATGAATGCCGGTGAGAAAGCAAAAGAGATGGGATTTTATGGCATTATGAATGCTGTTGAGGATGTAATTGTTGCAAGAGATATTCTTCTTGCAAAAAATACAGGTGCCAGATTGCATTTATGTCATTGCTCAACAAAAGACAGTGTACGAATGGTTGAACTTGCAAAGAAAGAGGGACTTCAGGTAACAGCTGAGGTTACACCACATCATTTTACGCTTACAGAAGACGCAATTACAAGCGATGATGCTAATTTTAAGATGAATCCGCCACTCAGAAAACAGGAAGATGTGGATGAGTTAAAAGAGGGATTATCATCAGGAATAATGGATTGCATTTCAACAGACCATGCACCACATCACAAGACTGAAAAAGAGCGTTCATTTGTCGATGCACCATTTGGAATTACAGGACTTGAGACATCTGTAGCACTCACAATCACAGAGCTTGTTGATAAAGGCGTTTTGACACCGCTTCAGATGGCAGAAAGAATGAGTTACACACCGGCTCAGATTATAAAGAGTGACAGGGGAACGCTTCTTGAGGGAAGACCGGCAGATATAACAATTATCGACCCTGCAGACGAATATGTTATTGACAGTTCAATGTTTGCTTCAATGGGTAAAAATACACCATTTAACGGAAAGACTGTAAAAGGAAGGGTACGTTATACAATAGCCGGTGGAAAGACAGTATATTCTTACAGACCGGGCTGTGAATGTATTGTAGATAAAGATGTTCCTAAACTTTAATATATATTGAAAGGATTTATTAGACGATGATTAACAAGTTAGTAGACAAGATTAAGAAGCAGAATGCACCTGTAGTAGTGGGACTTGATCCTATGATGAAATTTGTCCCAAAACATCTTCAGGATGCTGCATTTAAAGAATATGGAGAGACACTTGAGGGTGCAGCAGAAGCTATATGGCAGTTCAACAAAGCTATCATTGATAATATATATGATATAGTTCCTGCGGTAAAACCACAGGTTGCAATGTATGAGCAGTTTGGTATTCCGGGAATGATTGCATTTAAGAAGACTGTAGATTACTGCCATGAAAAAGATATGGTTGTAATCGGTGATGTTAAGAGGGGGGATATCGGCTCAACATCAGAGGCATATGCTGTTGCTCATCTTGGCAAAGTTAAGGTTGGAAATAAAGAGATAGCTGCATTTGATGAAGACTTTGCAACAGTTAATCCATATCTTGGTTCAGATGGAATTAATCCTTTCCTCAAAGTATGCAAGGAGGAGAAAAAAGGAATATTTATACTTGTTAAGACATCAAATCCTTCAAGTGGAGAATTTCAGGACAGACTTATCGATGGCAGACCTCTTTATGAACATGTCGGTGAAAAAGTAAATGAGTGGGCTATGCAGTGCATGGGCGATGATTACAGCTATGTAGGAGCAGTTGTAGGAGCTACATATCCTGAGATGGGTAAAGTTTTAAGAAAAGTCATGCCTAAGTCATTCATCCTCGTTCCAGGATATGGTGCCCAGGGTGGAAAGGCAGAAGATTTAGTGCATTTCTTTAATGAAGACGGTCTCGGTGCCATAGTAAACAGCTCAAGAGGAATTATTGCAGCATATGCAAAAGAAGAATATGCTAAGTTTGGTGAGGCAAACTTTGCTGATGCTTCAAGACAGGCAGCAATAGACATGATTAATGATATTAATGGAGCTTTAAATAAAAGATAATTAATGAGGAGAATTTCTTATGTCATTTAGAGAAAATGCTAAGATAATAAAAACAGGCTGTCTTGGGACCGGGGTATATGAGATATGGTTTGAGACATCAGATATTGCAAAGGCAGCAAATCCGGGACAGTTTATATCAGTATACAGCACTGACGGTTCAAGGCTTCTTCCACGTCCAATCAGTATATGTGCAATAGTCGATAACAAGTTAAGAATTGTATATAGAACAGTTGGTGCGGGAACAAAAGAATTTTCATCAATGAAAGAAGGAGAGAGCCTCTCAATTCAGGGACCTCTCGGCAATGGATATGATGTCAATGCCACATATGCTTCAAAAGATGCAATAATTTTCGGTGGTGGTATCGGAATTCCGCCTATGCTTGAACTTGCAAAACAGTTGAACTGCAAAAAACAGATAGTTCTTGGATACAAAGATGAGCTGTTTCTTAATGAAGAATTTGAAAAATACGGAACAGTTACAATTGCGACAGAAGACGGAAGCTGTGGAACAAAAGGAAATGTTCTTGATGCTGTGAAAGCACATAATATTAAGGGTGATGTTATATACGCCTGCGGACCAATGCCAATGCTTCGTGCGATAAAAGCCTATGCTCTCGAAAATAATATTGAGTGTTATATTTCATTAGAAGAAAAAATGGCATGCGGAATCGGTGCATGTCTTGCATGCGTATGCAAATCAAAAGATATTGATGATCATTCAAAAGTCCATAATAAGAGGGTTTGCAAAGAAGGTCCTGTATTTAATGCTAAGGAGGTGGAGATATAATGCCAGCAGAATCAGTAAATATGTCAGTAAATATTGCCGGTGTTACATTTAAAAATCCGGTTACGGTTGCTTCCGGAACATTTGGTTCAGGCATGGAATACAGTGAATATGTTGACCTTAACAGACTTGGTGCTGTGACAACAAAAGGTGTTGCTAATGTGCCATGGCCTGGCAATCCAACTCCACGAATAGCAGAAACGTACGGTGGGATGATTAATGCAATCGGACTTCAGAATCCAGGGCTTGATACATTTTTAACAAGAGACATTCCATTTCTTAAAAAATATGATACGAAAATCATTGTAAATGTCTGCGGAAAGAGCAAAGAAGATTACATTGATGCTGTTGAAAAACTTTCAGAAGCACCTGTTGACATGCTTGAAATTAATATATCATGCCCGAATGTAAAAGAGGGCGGAATTGCATTTGGACAGAGAGCTGAGTCAGCAATGGAGATAACAAGTGCCGTTAAAAAGGTATCAAAAAAATATAAAGAGAAAACAGCTCTTTCAAACTGTAATATAGAAATTCCCAAGGGTCAGGTGATAGGTTTGTTCGGTTCTAACGGAGCAGGAAAAACCACGTTGATGAAATGTATAATGGGATTTCTGACTTTTGAGGGTGAGATTACACTTGATGGCCGAAAAATTGATGAAAGCAATATTTCAAAGCTGTCCTTTGCCACCGGTGACCATTCCTTCTTTTCGTCTGTTACGGCAGATGATCACAAGGGATTTTATAAGATGCATTTTCCTATGTTCAATGAAAAAAGATACGATGCGCTGATGGAATTCTTTGAGCTGCCTACCAATAAAAAAATCAGTGAGTTCAGTCTTGGAATGCAGAATCAGTTTGGAGTTGTTATGGCAATCAGCCAGGGAGCTGAATATGTGTTTATGGACGAATCCTTTGCAGGCAACGATGTATTTAACCGGGAGGATTTTTACGAGGTGCTTGTAAGTATATTGACAGAAGAAGAGACGGTAGTTATTTCGACCCACTTGATTGAAGAAATTGCAGATTATGTGGATAGAGCTATCCTCATAAGAAAAAGCGAGATTATCGATGATTTGAGCGTGGATGATATAAAAACATCAGGGAAATCATTGATTGAAATTGTAAAGGAAAGATACAATTACAGAGCAGACCGTATCAGAA
>OHGX01001044.1_pt1 | contig 10406 bp, 7 predicted proteins | sample 1567841 | NCBI WGS metagenome assembly OHGX01 (sample SAMEA3879587, study PRJEB24766) | human gut metagenome | biome: human-associated habitat; feature: feces | place: USA | collected 1985/1987 | reverse complement strand
GTTACGAATCCATCCGGTGCATAGAGTTCTTTTACATAGTAAGTGGCTCCTATTGGAAGATCTGCAACAAATGTGATCTTTCCTTCTTCATCCGTAGATTTCAGTTCAATGATCTCATTGGCTTCGATCAGGACTTTACCAGTTGTCTCAGACTTAATGTCTTCTTTGGCAAATAATCCAAAGATAGCGCCTTCCAATGTACGGTCAGAATCTTTTTCTTTCTTAAGTACACTGACTTCTACTCTCTGGCGGTTGTTCTGCCAGTCTTTGTCATAGACTACAACTGGTGTATTCTGATCCACGTAAGTCAGATCTACATGACGGATCTCACCATCCAGTACATGACCGTAAGCAGTTCCTGTTTCTTTCACATAGTATTTACCAAGTGGAAGATTTTCCAGTTTTGCAATACCGGTTTCATCTGTCTTTATTGTTGCAATCAGTTCATCCTTTTTATAGTAATCGTCACTGACGCCATCGGCAGCCTTAATGTCTTCCTCAGCATAGACTTCAAACGTAACATCTGTCAGCTTTCCAGTTACATAGTTGAAAATGTGTTCCACCACACCTTTGACCTTATCGGCCAGTGTAACAGAATCCAGAAATTCTCCCTTTTTGTTGATGATGAGTTCACCAACCGGTACCTCGTCCTTCATTTCCACTTTTTGAACCTCTCCGGTATCTTTGACTGTGAATGTCACATCATTGGCTACCAGATAACCATGTGGTGCAAACTCTTCATGTAGGGTATAAGTCTCACCCACTTTCAGATATTTGATCACATGCGGTGCATCTTTGGAAGATGTCCAGCTATCTACTACATTTCCATCTTTATCCGTTACTTTCAGATAAGCTCCATCCAGTTCTACACCGGTTGTTGCATCTGATTTTGTGATCTCAACAGTTGTCGGCTGGTTCTTCTTTACGGATTTTAATGTTACTGTCTGTACATCCTGACCCTGATAAGAAGCATCAAATCTCAATACTTCATCCGAAGATACGAATCCATCTGGTGCTTTCAGTTCTTTTACATAATAGCTTCCAAGTGGAAGATCCAGTGTACATGCTGCCTGACCTTTTTCATCAGAAGTCATTTCCTGTAAAAGAGTATCTGCTTTAACGATCACTTTTCCATCTTTCGTCTGAATGTCTTTTGCATTGTAAATACCGAACACTGCTCCGGCTACTGTATTGCCTGTCTCAGCATCCTGTTTTTCAACCGTAATCGACACTTTCTGTCGTTCATCTGTGACAGAGATTTCTTTCTCGATCACTGCAGTATCCTGATCCGCATAAGCAAATTCGACATTTTCCGGCACAGTATTTAACACATAAGTGTCCGGTGCATTCTTCTCTTTGACATAGTATCTGCCAAGTGGAAGATTCTTTACGGTTGCATAACCATCTGCATCCGTTGTGACGGTTGCTACCAGTGCATCCTTTGCAAAATACAGAGTTCTCTGTCCATCTGCATCTACCTGATGATCGGCAGTATAAATATCCTCTGCCGCATAGACTTCAAATTCAGCACCTGCAAGTCCAGCCATTTCATACTGGAATTCCTTATCAAATCCCTTTAACACTTCCCCCTGTTTATAGATCTTTAACTGACCTTTGACCGGGGCGTTGGTATATTCCACATCAATGACTGCATCTCCTGTGACAGGATCGGTCAGATAAGCAGTATCTGTATCAACGGCAACTGTCACATAGTTTTTGGATATTGTGTACCCATCGGGTGCCGTCACTTCCTCAATCCTGTAGTTACCAGGTTTCAGATTCTTTGGCAGTACCAGGTATCCTTCCTCATTTGTGAAATAGGATTTGTGTACCGTTGGCTTCGGATAGGATGTTGTCTGTTCCACATATTTCTGATTATCCAGGTCGTATACCTTGAACTCAGTATTAGCCAGGAGTACAGATTTCTGTGTTTCTGCATCCTTTTTGATAATCTTTAATTTTGCTTTGAATTCTTTATCCAGAAGCACTCGCCATGTCTGCGGTGTATCCGGATGATTCTCTGTGATCTTCACTACAAAATCATCGACCGGTGCATAGTTGTGTTTGCTTGTGGTTTCTCTTACCACATAAGTTCCATATGGAAGCGGAATCGATCTTGCATATCCTTTTTCATCGGTAAACATTTCTGTCTGACCATCTGCAGTCAGTACAACTGGTCTGGCTGAATCAAAATCATAACTTCCATCTGCTTTTACTTTCAGATCACTGACAAGCCATGCTGAAAAACCAACTCCCTGCAGAAGATCTGCATCGGTCTTTCCGTTGTTTGCTGCCTTGATGATCTGGAACGGCTGCTTGATGACGGTTTCTTTACATACAGAAGTTCTTTCTACTGTCGGAACAGTAGCACCTTCGTAAGTACAGTCCACATCATGTTCTGTCGGATCCAGTACATATCCCACCGGAGCACTAAGCTCTTTCAGATAATACTTTCCAAGATAGAGATCCGATACAGAGGCTTCGCCATTCTTATCCGTTGTCAGGGATGTGATCAGGCTGTCTTTCTTATGGATTGTTCCGGTTCTTCCATCCGGATGAACAATGTCTTCTCTTGCATAAAGGCCATATACCGCACCTTCCAGTGTTGCATCTCCCTGGGCTTCATTGCCTGTCTCAGCATCCTGTTTTGCAATGTTGAGCTTTGCATTTGTTCGCTTATCCGTTGCATTTTTGGTTGTTGTCTTTCCGATAGCAAGAGTCACATTATAAGACTTTGTATCGATCTGATACCCTGTTGGAACAGAGATTTCTTTCAGATAAACAACTTCCTGTGTCTTTTCCATTGTGAGCTGTGAAGCACCATTCTGATCAGTTGCAGGCATCTCTGCGATCAGCTTTGTACATGCAGCATCGGAATAGATCCCGTACACTGCACCAGCCAGTGCGTTGCCTGTATCCTGGTCTTTCTTTACAATGGATACCTTGCATTCTTTTGTCCAGGTTACTTTAAAATCCACATATTTCTCATTTCCGACACCTTCACCGAAAACAAGAGCCAGGTCCTGTGTTCCAGATCCTGTTACAATCTTGTAAGCAGAGTATTCTTTATCAATGCTTCCCTTCATCCGAGAAGAAAATGTAGCACTGACGCTCTCTGCCTGATCAAGTGGTGCTGTCAGATAAAACTGTGTACCTCCACTGATTTCTACACTTGCTCCTGCAGCACTGGTTTTACCGGTTGTCACATTTACAAGCTTTACACCGCTTGGCAACTTAAATGTGATTGTCTGCAGTTTATCTGCTTTGAATGTGATCACGCTTGTTCGCTGGCTGTTTCCTTCCACATAAGCCTTTACATTAGATTCGGAAAAGCTCATATCTACAGACGGAATGTCCGGCATATTTACACAATAATTATAAAGTTCCATTGCCAGGTTCTTTCCTGTTGCATTGGTTCCGGATGCCCAGTCACTGGATCCATTTGCATATGCCGCTGCGATATGAGTAATAATGAATCTCTTTCCTGCCGGGAAATCCGGATGTTTCTCATCAAAGAAACCATTCTCATCACTTGCTTTTGTTCCGTAATAGCAGACCTTTGCAAGTGTCTTTCCATCGGCAAGTTTCTGGATCGTATAAGTTCCATTTCCCGGTCCTTTTTTCGATGGTTCAACACAGTATGCTGTCGCATTGATGCTTCCCCATTTCACATAATATGGACAAGTCAGATAAGAACCTAATCCATAGTCTGCGTAATAGTACCAGGAACCGGCTGTGACGGTGACTGATTTTGTTCCTGTCTCACCAGAAGCAAGCATCATTGGCATATCGAAAGTAATACTTTCGCCTGCTTCAAGATCTGCAAGAGCAACTTCCTGGTCAACAGCTTCCTGCATAACCTCTGAGAGTGTGATCCCTGTTTCCGGATCAACGGTCTCCTGGTCTTCAGTTGCTTCGATCTCTGCATCAAATTCTTTTTCTGTCAGTTCTGTTTTACTCTCCGTGTCAGCAGCACCAGTTTCCTCTGTAGACGAGTCAGCCTCAGAATCCTCTGTTTCTGTCTTATCGGAAGAACCAGCATCCTGATCAGAAGAACTTTCTGACTGCGAATCTTTCTGCTGATCCGCTTCTTTTACCACGATCTTTCGATTGATCTGGTAGGTTGGGTGATCCGTTGTCTGTGGTTCTACATAATAGACTGCCTTATAGGAATTGGCATAATCGGTAGAAAAGTCATTCCCGTCCGTATCTTTTGCTTCCTGAAATGTAACTTTTACTTTGCTGTCATCCTGGATTGTAAGACCGGTATAATCACTCTTTACATCGAAATTGTCTCCAACCTTGATCTCATAATCCTTTGCAGTTACCACTTCATCTTCATCCAACTGATCCTTGATCTCCTCATAATACGGAATCTTTTTTACAGATCCGGCATCATCAGAAGCATAGGCAACAGCGGGAGAGAGTACCGTCGATAGAATCGTTACTGCAGTCAGTAAACCAGACATCACCCTGCGTGCTTTCTTTTTCACGTTCATTCTCTTAAATCCTTCCTTTCTGATTTTTTTGTGTATGGTTATCTGTTCGTGTCTGCGTATTATCTTTTATACGAAGATGATCGCCTCCTTTCCTGAAATTTGCGCTATTTGGGACAGTCAGCACAAGCTGAGATAACAGCACAAATATATGGCGGTACCTGTTTGTCACAAATACCGCCACATGATTTCTACTGTCATCCTCTTTTCAGATTCAGACATTTTATTTTGATTTAAGATTTAAGCGTTTTCCTGTTTTCTTTCCCGGATCCGTTCCTATATCAGTTTCCATCTCTGATACGTTTTCTTCTGGCAGACACGCAGCTTTTCGCTCTATGCATGTTCAAACCGAATATCACTCCGGGCAGGCTATTCATTTTTCAAGGTACATGAAGGTGTTCTATGCAAACCCTTCATATAACGAAACGCTCAGAGCCTGTTTTACAGTGGTCTAATTCAATTTTTTTGAAATTTTTTAAAATTCTTCGTTTTCCGCCTTTTTTTTCATCGTTTTTAATGCCCTGTTCAGGAGGTCATTTACACTCTGCTGTTTGATTCCCAGATAATCTGCAACATCCTGCTGACGCATTTCCTCGAAATAAACCAGATTGAGTACCGTCTTTTGTCTCTCTGTTAACTCTTTGATCAAAGCGTTTAGAATTTCTCTGTCGATAACATCGTCAACAAAATCTTTTGTAGATCCTCTCATAATCTCCGCATCATCTGTAACATCGCTGTTAGAAAACACACCATGATTGGTGCTGATTTTGCTCTGGCTGTATGCCATACGGTCTTCAGCCTCCATCAGCAGACGGATATACCAGTTTTCATTATCAAAGAACTCTCGTTTCACTCTTTTTCTTGTTCCATCGGCATTTTCATATTCATAGCCACTACATTTGTGCAATGGAAATACTGTGGTCTTTGTTCCTTCCTGATAAAGTACATAGCCATTTTCATAGACAGCAATGGATGCATCTGTCTCAAGTACTTCTTTTACAACAATCTCTGCTCCAGATTCTTTTAACGCTTTTGCTGATGGAGTATCTGCCTTCATATCTGCTACTTTTACTACTTTCTTTAATTCTTTTAATGTCAACATATGGACCGCCTTTCTGCCTTTCGGCTACGGGCAGTCCATGAACAAGCATTAAAAATGAGCATTCCAATGAGCCACGAACTCACCCGTTTTTTTTTGAACGGGAGTCCGCGACTCCTTTGTAACGCATGTATCTGCGTTTAGATTAAGTTTGCCAGATTGCCTGGCTTATTCAGTTGATATGTGCATCTTCTGATTCATTCTCTGTTTGCTCTTTGCGAAACATGGAATAATCGCCCATAGCATCGTAAGGACAATGCCTTACAAATTCCTGGTATTCGATTTCAGTCATCTTTGCTTCCTCCTTTGTGTCATATTATCAAAATCTCTCTCTGCAATTATTTTTGCAGAAGAGAATTCAACCTCTATATAACGAAACGCTGAGAGCCTGTTTTACAGTGGGGTACGACAAAAAATTTAAAAATTTTTCGAAATACGTCAAAAAAGCCCGACAAAACAAATACTTCAACAATCTCCAAAACCAGAAAATACTTCTGATCTTGCAGTGTATCCGTAAATGTTTTGCCGGGCTCTTAGTGATTCCAGTCAGGTTCAGCTCCTTGACAAACTCTTGCTGTCTGGTGCGTTCTTGATGGTTCCTGCCAAATCCAACGCTTACTACAGACAGCTCATTCTATTCTGTTATGATCCCTGATTCATCATCTTTCGGGAATACGTCCGCATCCTGGACTTTAATTGTTCATCTCGGATGTGGATCGGACGAACCGACACCATATCATCCTTTACAAATATCTCCAATGTACTGCGACATTTTTTGCACTCCACTTCTGAATCGCTTTGTGCGCTCTTTTCAATAAATGCTCCGCATACAGAGCAGTGTACATGCCATTTAATAGCACCTGATCCCATATAGGCTTCCTCCTTTAAGCAATAAGTTATTTCTCCATTTATTACTCAACGGACCAAAGGGAAATCAAATCCGCCTTATGAGCATCATGCCATCCATTCCGTAAGTGCCAAAGCTGCACGAACAGCACGATTTTTATTCTGATCAGATCTGCTTTGTCGATCTGTGCATCCTTTTTTATCCTTCCGCCAGCTACCACACACTCTTTCCGGTCTAAAAAATTCCGCTGTGATTCATTAACATGATATTTCAATAGTTTCAAATACATCACCAGTCAGATCACAGATGTCCTGGATCTGAATCTCGGTATCATCAATCCGTAAGTGGACTGATGGATCAAAAAATTCTACGGTTCCAGATAATGTATGGTACTGACCAACGGATGGATTCTTCCATGACTTTTGAAAATAAGTTGCCTGTATCTTCATTCCATATGCCAGGATCCTTAATTTCATATCCAGCTCATTTTTCTTTTCCTCAGATAAATCTCTTTTCGGTTCGTAAATGATTTCCTGTTGCCGGATCGTTTCATCCAGTCCACGAAGTGCCGCAAATGGAGCAAACTGTTTTGCCCTGCGTCCTACATCCATGGGATGTCTCCTGGAAACCGGTCTTGGTAAATATAAATACGGTTGATATGCACTTGCCAGCACTTTTTGCACCTCCTCTAAGCACGGTGACCGCCAATCTGTTCGTTGCGTTCTCTATAAGTAGAACACTCCAGCAGGTTGGATCCCCGCATGATTGCATTCTTTCCATAACGCTGCTTTACATTCAATACTGCTTCCTGTAAATGCCGTTCCTTATCGGTCTGTTTTGGATCATCAAACAGGCTGTACTGCACATAACTTTCAGGAGTAACCCTGTTCGCACACACCTCGATTCTTCGGATTCCAGTATATCTGTCTGCAATCCTGAAATATAAGTCTTCAACTGCATCTATAATCTTCTTGGAACTATTACTTCCTCTTTCGAGTTTTACGGTTCCTTTGGATGCCTCATGCTCATACCTGTGGTCATAGGCAATCCATAAGGTGAGGGAGCTTGTTACCAGTCCCTTTTCAAACAGATCCAGGACCAGGTTGTCTGTCATTTCCCTTACGATTACAAGTGCTTCTTCAAAAGAATAATTTCGCATCAGCACCTGACCATTTGAAAGGCTGTGTTCCTCCGAATGATAGTTCTTGATGTCACTCATCCGGCATGTTTCATAGCCCCATGCATGATCGATCAACAGCTCTGCATCAATCCCAAACATCTTATACAGCCAGTCTTCGGATCTTAAAGAAGCCATTGCGATATCGCCCATCGTATGAATCCCGTAACCGGCCAGTTTTTTTTCAGTCCGGGATCCAATCCTCCAGAAGTCACTTAATGGTTTATGATCCCATAGCTGCTCTCTGTAAGAGAATTCATCCAGGATTCCAATATGGTCATCCACATGCTTTGCTACGATATCCATTGCGATCTTAGCAAGATACAGATTGGTTCCCACACCAGCAGTTGCAGTGATACCCGTTTCCTCCATGACCGTTTGCATAAGCTTTACCGCCATTTCTTTTGCAGTGAGATGATAAAGCTGCAGATAGTTTGTCGCATCAATAAAACACTCATCGACACTGTACACATGGATATCTTCTTTTGAGACGTACCGCAGATAGATTCCATAGATCTTTGCGGAATAATCCATATACAGCTGCATCCTTGGCATGGCTGTGATGTACTTCACACAATCCGGTATCTCATGGATCCGGCACCGGTTCTTGATGCCAAGCGCCTTCATGGCCGGAGTGATTGCCAGGCAGATTGTTGACTTTGATCTGGTAGGATCTGCAACCACCAGGTTTGCTTTAAACGGATCCAGTCCACGTTCTACGCATTCTACAGAAGCATAAAAGGACTTCAGATCAATACAGATAATAGAAGTCTGATCCTGACTCACATTGCCACCTCCCATACGTCTTTCCTCTTTTTGTAACATGTATCCCATTTTAACTATCAATGACTGTCTATCTTTCCTGTTTTCTTCAAAATACAGGAAATTCATTTCACATATTCATTGACAAAAGAGGAAATATTGTGTATCTTATAGGAAAGATATTTCCCTTATCTGTGATTCACATTATAGGAGAGATGTTTCCCTTTGTCAAGATTAATTTTTATTTTTTAGGAGACACATTTCCCGTTTTGCCTTGAAGCGGCTAATGAAACTTATAAGACAAGGCTTAGAAAGAGGTATGTTTATGACATTCGGTGAAAAAGTAAGATCATTAAGAAAAGAAAAAAAGATGAGTCAGCAGGAACTGGCCAGCATGGTTGGTGTTTCATATAGGACCATTCGATCCTGGGAAGTAGAAGGACGTTTTCCAAAACAAAATGTTCTGTATCAGAAACTGGCAGATGCATTACAGTGTGACGTTTCTTATCTCATGAGTGAGAATGAAGCTTTTATCACAGAAGCATCCGAACAGTTTGGTAACCGTGGTGCCAGACAGGCTCAGCAGATTCTGGAACAGGCTGCAGCTATGTTTGCTGGTGGATCACTGACAGACGAAGATAAAATAGCTTTTATGGATGAGATCCAGAGCCTTTATCTGGATTCCAAAAGACGTGCAAAGAAATTTACACCGAAAAAATATCTGAAAAACCAAGAGGAAAAATAATAGAAGGCGGGATTATTGTACACCTAATCTGTTACCTTATAGTTACAAGGATATTTCTGCCCTTTTATTTTTTACTTTTGAGGTGATTTATTTGAGAAACACTTACATATATACAGAAACAAAGAAATTAATCAAGAAATATGGCACCAGGGATCCCTTTGAGATCATGGATCAGATGAACATTGTTGTCGGGGAAACTTCCAGATATAAGACACTGAAAGGATATTGTTTTATGAGCTGTAAGACGATCTATGTCATGATCAGCAGTTTCCTTTCAGAAGAAGAAAAGATGATCGTTGCCGCCCATGAATTAGGACATATCATCCTGCATCGTTCCCAGCTGAAAATGGCTCCGATGCAAGATGATACACTCTACAATATGACGGATAATACAGAATACCAGGCCAATCTGTTTGCTGCCGATCTGCTGATTGAAGATGAGAAAATCGAAGATATGGTTCAGAACGAGGACCTGGATTATTTCGGACTCTGCAGTTCATTGAATGCGACTCCGGAACTAATGAGCTTTAAATTATACAGCCTGACAAAACGAGGCCAGGCTTATCATGCAAATTCCAGCTCATCTGACCACACATTCCGCTAAGAGCTGATCAGTCTTTCCGGATGTAACTGAACGCGTTTCCGCTTCAGCTGATCAATAAGTTTTCAACGTGTTATAGTTCTTTCGTAGTCATCAAATGATTGCGAAAGGAGGCATAACTATGCAAGACTACAACACGATTATCGGCTCCATCCAGATGCGTTTGAATGGATGCCAGACCAGGTCCGTTATGGACCGTTACAAGATTGGCTCAGGTACATTAAATCTGATCATGAGCCGATACCATGCCAACGGAATCCCAATCGAGGAACTCCGAATGATGGCACCTAAGGAAGTTGAGAACCTTTTCTATCCGCAGAAAAATCTACAGAGGAAAGATGTCCCACTTCCAGATTTCCAGTATTACTATGACAGAATCCATGCACCAGGGAGCCGCATGAACATTTCGTTCTGTTGGCTGGATTATAAAGAAAAGAATCCTGATGGTTATGAGAAGTCACAGTTTTACGAATACTTCAACCGATTCATAGCAGAAAACTATGGTGGCCAGAAGGTATCAATGGCCGTAAACCGAATCCCTGGTGAAAAGATGTATATCGACTGGGTCGGTGATCAGCCGGAACTGTTAACAGATACCGAAACGGGCGAGATCAAAAAAGTCCATATCTTTGCGACCACTCTTGGAGTCAGCAGTCTGATCTATGCAGAAGCTTTTCCA
>OHGX01001043.1_pt1 | contig 10409 bp, 9 predicted proteins | sample 1567841 | NCBI WGS metagenome assembly OHGX01 (sample SAMEA3879587, study PRJEB24766) | human gut metagenome | biome: human-associated habitat; feature: feces | place: USA | collected 1985/1987 | reverse complement strand
GATACCAGGTTGGATTTGACTTTCAGCACGCCGTCCGTCACTTTCAGGTAGGTCATGCGCGCGCCGGATTCGTCTGCCCCGATCTTGAAGATGCGTGCGCCAAAGCTGCCAGTGTCCGGCGGCATGCGGGTATCCCGCTGCAGACCATTGAGCAGGTCGTCAATGCCATCCAGCCGCAGAGCCGCGCCAAAATAGCAGGGGAACACCTGCCGCCGCGTGATTGCCGTGATGAGATCCGCCTGCGGCACCGTTCCTGTTGCCAACACGGCTTCCATCAGCGGTTCACTGCACACGCCAAGGGCTTCGGCGCGTTCTTCCGCCGGAACGTTGGGGGTAAAGTCCACACAGCCATCCCCAAAGCGGCCCCGCAGCTCCCGCAGGCGCAGGGCTTTGTCCGCACCGGGCAGATCCATTTTGTTGACATAGATAAAGGTTGGCACATGGTAGCGCTCCAACAGCCGCCACAATGTCATTGTGTGGCTTTGGATGCCGTCCGTGCCGGAAATGACCAGCACCGCATAATCCAGCACCTGCAGCGTGCGCTCGGCCTCCGCCGAAAAGTCCACGTGGCCGGGGGTATCCAGCAGGGTGATCTGGGTCTCTTCCAGCGGGGTGCCCATCACCGTTCCGGCCGGCAGGGTAAGCACGGCCTGTTTGGCAAAAATGGTAATGCCGCGGGCTTTTTCCAGCGCATCGGTGTCCAAAAATGCATCCCGATGGTCTACGCGCCCCAGCTTGCGGATGCTGCCCGCACGGTAGAGCAGTGCTTCCGAAAGAGTGGTTTTTCCGCTGTCCACGTGTGCCAGAACCCCAACGACCAGACGTTTCATAACTTTCCTAACCTCATTCACAGCGTTCCCGGCTGCTGCGCCAGGGGCACCGTTTATTTTTTGCACCGCCGCCCGCCGGGCAAGGGATATCTGCCGGATTTTGGCGATCCTTTTCTATTATAATAGTACCCGTTTTAACTAGGGGATTCAACCACTAATTTGCGCGGGCTTTTGTTTTGGGGCAGGATGCAAAAAATATTTTATAAAGGGTATTGACATTGCGGGATGTGGATGCTATACTATTTAGGCACTCAAGAGAGAGCAACTAAATATCGCGGGGTAGAGCAGATGGTAGCTCGTCGGGCTCATAACCCGGAGGTCGCAGGTTCAAGTCCTGTCTCCGCAACCAGATCCGTTACCGTTGTTGATACCATATCAGCAACGGTAATTTTTTATTTTCCACCGTCTAAGGAATACCTCGACCATTTGATTTTGTATGAATAGAGATACTTTTTGTATCCAGTCAACTTGTCCATCCGATATGCGATAAATAAGTTTGAAAAACATTGAACTTGTTTCTCCGATGTGCTATAATCAAGTTCATGCAGAACATAAGGGGGATTCACATGGACTTTCGTGTACATGAGGATATCGAGGTCATACTGGAGTTACTGGGGATGACCATTCAGGAATTTGCACAGGAACTTGGGGTAAGCACCAGCACGGTTTCCCGCTGGAAAGAGCCAGGAGAAACAGTTTCACCCGCCAATCTTGAAAAAATTTATGAGTATGCGTTCAAAAAGAAAATTCGTCTGAACAAGATTAAGGAGCAGTTGTTTCGGGAAGAATGTCTGGAGAACCATGTCCTGCTGTTTCACGGAGCTAGAACTGATATTTCAGGCGATATTTCCATTGAGAAGTCAAGAAAAAACAACGATTTTGGTCAGGGCTTCTATTGTGGAGAAAATCTGGAACAGTCTGCGATGTTTGTTTCCAACTTTCCGCACTCGAGCTTGTATATGCTGGATTTCGACAAATCCGGTATGACAGAGCTGAAACTGGGTGTAGAACAGGATTGGATGCTGATGATCGCATTCTTCCGTGGCAAATTGACCGGCTATGCCGGGCATCCGATGATTCAGAACATTCTGAATCGGCTGAACGGAATCGATTATGTGGTAGCACCGATTGCGGACAACCGGATGTTCCAGACCATCGACAGTTTTATTGAGGGCGAAATAACAGATGTCCAGTGCCGACACTGCCTTTCTGCTACCAATCTGGGCAACCAGTATGTTTTCCTTACACAGAGGGTGGCAGATCGGATAGAAATTCTACGCAAATGCTATCTTGCATCGATTGAGAAGGAAGCATATATCTCCGTGCGGAGTGAGGATGCAAAGGTCAGCAACGACAAGGTCAAAATTGCCCGCAAGCAGTATCGTGGGCAGGGTCAGTATATTGAGGAAATTTTGCTATGAAGAAGATCGACGAAGAGGGTCTGAAGCTATGTGCATTACAGGCTGATATTTTTGCAGAGTCCCTTGAAACAACTCAGTGCAGCTCTCCCATTTTTATCCGTAGATTCATGAATTCCCAGGTTGCAGCCAGAATGGACCATAGAGGCTTTTTATTGGAAGCCAGCGATGCCGTCAGCATTCTCAACGAAGTGGAGGCACAATACGGACCGACTTCCTACGGAAAAGAACGATACGGCCGGGACGAACTTTATTGGTTGGGATACCTGTATCGCTACTGGGCCTACACCTATGAAAAGAGTAGTAAACAGGTGTATAAGCAAATGAAAGCAAAGGAGCTCCGCAAGCTGTATTATCCGTATCATTCTCTGGATCCCGCGCAGGCCATTGAGCGAATATTGGAAAGCAACGGAAGCGAAGAAGAGGATTACACAGAAAAAGGTGTCAGAGTCCTCCGGAAAATTCTGGAACGGGAGAAAAAAGCAGAGAAACGGGAATAAATTTCACAGGCTGCTTTTGTCCTTTCTGTCCTCGTTGTCCCGGTGAATCAAAATTGAACCCATAATAATGCACCACGCCTGCAAAGCATGGTGCATTGTATCCATAAACGGTAGATATGCCAAATCAGTTACCGTTGTTGATACCATATCAGCAACGGTAATTTTTTATTTTCCACCGTCTGAGGAGCGGCTTTTGCGAAAAGCAGGGCTTTTCCCGAACATTTCCGGCCATCGGCGCAATGTACGCCCGGATTTGCTGCGGCCATGACGCGTCTCTGGCGCCGTTGATTTCCCAGGACGTCATTTATTATGCGCTTACGTTATCATTTGCGAAATTTCCGCATAAAACGAAAGCGTGCGGAAACTGAACGTCCCTTGCCCATAATTGTGGATAGCTTCGTTTTGCCTTTGATTTTGATGAAACATTCCAATACTCTTTGTTTATTCGGCAAAATTCGCTTGAATCAGCAAAATGTTTTTGCTATAATTAGCGTATCGAAGGGCGGTGTTAGCTTGTTAATCGAAGAACTGATTGAATTAGCAAACAAAATATGCAAACAGAAAGCCGAAGAGCAAACAATAGAACTGAAATCCGCACAGACGGGTTGCCCTAAGAGGCTGTACGATACGCTGTCGAGTTTTTCCAACCAAGACAGTGGCGGTATCCTTGTGTTCGGTATTGATGAGGATGCTGCCTTTCAGGTCGTCGGCGTATATGATCCGCAGGATCTGCAGAAGAAAATAACGGAACAGTGCTTACAGATGGAGCCACCGGTTCGTGCCGTATTCACCCTGGCAGAATATCAGGGGAAAACGATTTGCGCTGCGGAAATCCCGGCAATCGACATTGCGGAGCGTCCCTGCTACTATCGCGGTGCAGGGCGTACCAAGGGTTCCTACATTCGTGTCGGAGATGCGGATTTGCCGATGACAGACTACGAGCTATACAGCTATGAAGCGTTCCGTAAGCATTTGCATGATGACGAGCGACCCGTTGAACGGGCGACGCTGCAACTGCTGGACACAGAAAAGATCCACAGCTATATTGAAAAAATGCGTGTAGACCGACCCGGGTTTTCCAGACTGACACAGGAGCAAGCCATGGAGATGCTGAACATTACAAGAAACGGTGTTCCAACCTTGGCAGCAGTTCTGAATTTTTGCCTTTACCCACAGGGATTCTTCCCGCAGCTTGGCATTACGGCAATTGTTGTGCCTGGCACGGAAATCGGCGATGTAGATCAGGATTTCGCACGGTTTATCGACAACAAGCGAATCAGCGGAACCATTACGGAAATGGTGGAGGAAGCACTGAATTTCTGCCGTCGGAATATGAAGGTCAAAACCATTATCAGCAAAAAAACCGGCGCCCGCACGGATAAAACGGAGTATCCCGTAGATGCCCTCCGCGAAGCAATCCTCAATGCCGTTATTCACCGCGACTATAGCATTCATACGGAGGGAACAGCGGTTCAAATTGACTTTTTCACGAACCGTGTCGAAATTCACAGCCCCGGAAGCTTGTATGGCCGGATGAGCATCGAACAGCTGGGTATTGCGAAACCGGATCTTCGGAATCCTGCGCTGGCCGTCATGGCAGAAACGCTGACCGCAGCAGAACATCGTTACTCGGGCATTCCCACTATGCGTAATGCGATGAAGGAATATGACTTACCGGAACCGAAATTTGAAAACCGCAGAAACGAGTTCGTGGTAACACTTTATAATAAAGCGGAAGTGGAGAAAAAGGCAGTAAATACCGAACCTGTCGGAGATCTGTTGGCGTTTTGTCATGAGCCGAAAACACGGCAGGAGATTGCGGCATTTTTGGGCGTGAAAACCGTGTTTTATGCGATGCAGCATTATGTTCAGCCCCTGCTTGCTGCTGAAAAGCTTGCAATGACCATACCGGAGAAGCCCAAAAGCAGAAATCAAAAGTATTATACGGTTCGATAGGCAGACTTGATGGTGTCCTTTCCGCCCGCAGTGTCCCAGCGCATCAAAACTGAACCCATGAAATAATGCACCACGCCTGCAAAGCATGGTGCATGGTATCCACGAGCGGTAGATTTGCCATATCGAGTGGTCATTAGGGATTTCACCTGTGGCCACTCGATTTTTTATTCTGATACGGCTTGATGCAGGGAGCAGGCAATGGTCCAATGCCACTAAGTTAACGACACTGTTTTCAAATGTAACCCAATGCTGGGCGGCGCTCGTCCGAGGGCCACCGGTTCGGGACACAAAAGGAAATCTGTATCATATCGCGCCGAAGGGAAAAAAGCCCCGCCTGCACAAGCAGGCGGGAAAATTTTTGCTCTCTTTTGTGTTCGGGAGTTTTTCTCCATCCCCCGGCTCACATGGCCGCAGCCTCGGGGCTGCGGAGCTGGAGCTGCAGGCGGTCGGCGATGAGGGCGATGAACTCGCTGTTCGTCGGCTTGCCCTTCGTGTTCGACACCGTGTAGCCGAAGAAGCGCTGCAGCGTCTCCAGGTCGCCGCGGTCCCACGCGACCTCGATGGCGTGGCGGATGGCGCGCTCGACGCGCGAGGGCGTCGTGGCGAACGTCTTGGCCACCTGCGGATAGAGCACCTTGGTGATGGCGTTGATAACATCCATGTCATTGACGGCAATCAGGATCGCCTCCCTGAGATACTGATAGCCCTTGATGTGCGCAGGGACGCCGATCTCGTGAATGATCGAGGTGACCATGGACTCGATGTTGGCGTTGCGCTTTGCTGCGATGGCGGGTTTGCGCGAAACGGCGCTCTCGCAGATCTCGTCGAGACGCTCCACGACGGCACGGCAGCTGCATGGTTTCAGCATGATATATTGCACGCCGAGCGTCATAAACATTGAAGACACATATTCCGTTACGAACTCCACCAAAACCAGAAGCTTTGGCTTTGGATCCAGCCCGGCCGCTGCCTTCAGCACGGACAGGCCGTCCGCCTGCGGCAGCATGAGGTCGACGACCAGCAGATCCGGTTTCAGCTCTTTCAGCAGGCTGATGGCGCGAACGCCGTCGCAAGCCGAGCCGACCACGGAATACCGATTCGTCTGCTTCAGGGCAACGCCGAGCTTCCCACAAAACTCTTCGCTGCCGTTTGCCAGCAGGACCCGATACATTTTTTCCATGTAACAACTCTCCTCCTCGTAGATTCTCTCATTTCCGCATGGATGTACAAGCGGTGCTTCTAATTTAACATATTCGGCCCGCTTTTGCAATGACTTTCCCTGAAAATGTCTGTTTTTTCGTCGACGTTCTTCGACAAACATGCGGAAACAGCCGAAAATATGATATTCTAAGAGGAAAATGGTGAAAAAATATTCTTATTCACGGAATTACCGTGAGACGTCCCGTTATTCCGCGTGATCGGTCGAATTTCCATTGCGCTGGCTGAGCCAGATCAGCAGCACGGCAATGTCCGCAGGCGAAACGCCGGAGATGCGCCCGGCCTGCCCGATGGATCGCGGGCGGATGTCGGCCAGCTTCTGCCGCGCCTCGAGGCGCAGCCCGGCGATGGAGGCATAGTCCGCATCCTCCGGCAGCAGGCGCGATTCCTCGCGGCGGAACGCCTCGATCTGCTGCTCCTGCCGCTGCAGGTACCCCGCATATTTTACCCGGATCTCGACCTGACGCGTCACGGCCGCCGGAAGCTCCGGCCGCTCCGGGTCGAAGGGAGCAAGCTCTGCATAGTGCAGCTCCGGGCGGCGCAGCAGGTCCGCCAGCCGCGCGGAGCTGACGACCTCCGCCGAGCCGCGCGCCTGCAGAAACCCGTTCAGCGCCGGACCGGCGGGCACGCCGGTGTGCTCCAGCCTGCGCTGCTCGCGCCGGACGGCCTCGTATTTCTCCGCGACGGCCTGCGCCTGCGCGGCGGGGATGAGGCCGATGCGATAGCCGATGGGCGTGAGCCGCTCGTCGGCGTTGTCCTGCCGGTGCAGCAGCCGGTATTCGCTGCGCGAGGTCATGATGCGGTACGGCTCCTCCGTGCCCTTCGTGACGAGGTCGTCGATGAGGGTGCCGATGTAGCCGTCCGAACGCCTGAGCAGCTTCAACGCGGCGTTCACGCCCGCCACAAAGCCCTGCACGGCCGCCTCCTCATAGCCGGACGTGCCGTTGAACTGCCCCGCGCCGTAGAGGCCGGGCAGCTTTTTGCACTCGAGCGTCGCGGAAAGCTCCGTCGGGTCGATGCAGTCATATTCGATGGCGTAGGCCGGGCGCAGCATTTCGGCGTGCTCCAGCCCCGCGATGGTGTGCAGCATGGCAAGCTGCACCTCCTCCGGCAGGCTCGTGGACAGGCCCTGCAGGTACAGCTCGTCCGTCCCGAGGCCGCACGGCTCCAGGAAGAGCTGGTGGCGCGGCTTGTCGGCAAAGCGGACGATCTTCGTCTCGATGCTCGGGCAGTAGCGCGGGCCGACGCCGGTGATGGAGCCGTCGAACAGCGGGCTGCGGTGCAGATTCTCGCGGATGACGGCGTGCGTGCGCTCGTTCGTCCACGTCAGCCAGCACACGGCCTGATTTTTCGGCGGCTCGCTGGTGGAAAACGAGAACGGCTCCGGATCGTCGTCGCCGCGCTGGACCTCCATTTTCGAAAAATCGACGCTGCGCGCGTTGATGCGCGGAGGCGTTCCGGTCTTGAACCGGCGCATGCGCAGGCCGAGGGCGCGCAGGCACTGGCTCAGCTCCGGCGCGGGGCGCAGGCCGTCCGGCCCGGAGTGCAGGACGCACTGCCCGGTGATGACGGTGCTGTCGAGGTACGTCCCGGCCGCGACGACGACGGCGCGCACGCGGTATTCCGCGCCGAGCTGCGTCACGACGCCGCTGACGTGTCCGTCCTCCGTTCGGATCTCCGTGACGGCGGCCTGCTTGAGATAGAGGTTCGGCTCGCGCTCGAGCAGGCGCTTCATGTGCTCCTGATAGCGGCGGCGGTCTGCCTGCGCGCGCAGGGAGTGCACGGCCGGGCCCTTGCCGCGGTTGAGCATGCGGTACTGGATGCAGCAGGCGTCCGCCGCGCGGCCCATCTCGCCGCCGAGGGCGTCGAGCTCGCGCACGAGATGGCCCTTGCCCGTGCCGCCGATGGCCGGGTTGCAGGGCATGTTGCCCACGGCGTCCAGATTGATCGTGAACACGACGGCCTGCAGCCCCAGCCGCGCGGCCGCGAGACCGGCTTCGATCCCGGCATGGCCCGCGCCGATGACGGCAATGTCATAATTTCCTGCAAAATAGCTCATTTACGCTCATCTTTCTTTTAAATCACAGCGGTGACTGCTTGATCTTTGCATAGCGGCGGGGATAGGCCGGGGGCGTCGGGCGCTCCTTGCGGATGACGATGACGCAGCGCGGCGCGCCGTCGATGTCGTAGGTCTCCGTTTTTTCCACGCGGCCGCCCAGCCTTGCGATGCCGCGCTTCGCCTCCTCCAGCTCCTCGGCCGCAGCGGCGGCCTTCATGGCGAGGAAATACCCGCCCGGCTTCACGAACGGCAGGCACAGCTCCGCCAGAATGTTCAGCCGTGCCACCGCGCGGGATGTGGCGATGTCATATTGCTCGCGCGCCTTGGCGGCATAGTCCTCCGCGCGGGCACAGACGCACTGCGCCGGGACGCCCATGTCCCGCAGCGTTGCCTCTAGCCACGTCACGCGCTTGCCGAGGCTGTCGAGCAGCGTCAGGTCGAGGCTCGGCTCGCCGAGCTTCAGCGGCACGCCGGGGAAGCCCGCCCCGCAGCCGACGTCGATGACGCGCTTGCCTGGAAACGGCACGATGCGCAGCAGCGCGAGGCAGTCGGCAAAGTGCAGCCTTGCCACGGCCTGCGGCTCCGTGATGGCCGTCAGATTCATGACGCGGTTCTGCTCGAGCAGGCGCGCGCCGAAGTCGCACAGCTGCTCCGCCTGCGCCGCCGTCAGCGGCACGCCGAGCGCTGCGCAGGAATCCAACAGGGTTTGCAGCATATTACGATACCTCCCGGTAAACCTGAATAACAATGCCGAGGTCGCAGAACGTCGCCCGGCCGGGGACCTGCAGCACGCGCACGGTGTCATACACCATGCCAAGCGCCGCGACGGTGCAGCCGGCGCTTGCCATCGCCACGGGCCAGAACCACACGAGCGGCACGCGCGCCAGCGCGAACCACAGCGCCGCGCCTACGAGCACGGGCGGGAGCAGCCGCACGGCAAGCACGGCGGCGCGGCTCAACTCCGCATTCGAGCCGACGCACGGGCGCCGCGCAAAGATGGAGCAGAACGGGGTCATCCGGCCGAACAGGGCCAGCAGCGGCCACGGCAGCAGATAGAGCACCCACTGCGCCGCGAGCGACACGGCGATGCTCGCTCCAATGGCGAGCAGCCACCTGCGCTGCCCGCCTTCGACGATCGGCTCCATCGCGGCAAGGCCGCGCCATTTCCAGAGCGCGGCAAACAGGCCGATGACCGCGAGCGCGGAGAGCACCCGCAGGACGCGCCGGTGCCCGCGCTCCATGGAGAGGGAAATTTCCTCGATCTTTTCTTTCATATTCGCTCACTTTCCGACACAGAAACGCTCAAAGATGCGATTTGTGATATCCTCGCGGACCGTCCGCCCCGTGACCTCGCCGAGGGCGGCCATGGCCTCCTCCACGTCCGTGAGCACGGCGTCCGGTGTGACGCCGAGGCTGAGGCCGGTTTTCGCCCGTTCGATGGCGCGGGAGGCGCGGTCGAGCGCGCCGAACTGGCGCGGGTTGGTCAGGAGGGAGCCGTCACAGGCGTTTTCGCCGAGGAACCAGCCCTCGAGCAGGGCTGGCAGGGCGTCCAGCCCTGCACCCGTGCGGGCCGAGACGGTCAGAACGGTGTCAAACGGCAGCTCGTCCGGCGAGACGGCGGCGGGCAGGTCTGATTTGTTGCACAGGGCCAGACTGTGCGGGGCGCATTTGGCCGCTTCGATGGCGCGGCGGTCCTCGTCCGTCAGGGGCTGCGAGGCGTCGCAGACGAACAGGGCCAGCTCCGCTTCGCGCGCGGCCTGCTCCGAGCGGGCCACGCCGAGGGCCTCGATGGCGTCTCCGGCCTCGCGGATGCCGGCCGTGTCCGTCAGGCGCAGCAGCACGCGGCCGACGCGCACCGGCTCCTCGACGGTGTCGCGCGTCGTCCCGGCGATGTCCGTGACGATGACGCGACGATTTGCCCGCATTCGGCTTGCCGAGCAGCACGGCGCGCACGCCCTGCCGCAGGTGGCGGCCCTTTTCATAGGTCGCAAGCAGCTCTTGCAGCGCCGCGCCCGCGCGGTCCAGCGCTCCGCTCAGCTCCGCCGCGCCGAAGTCCTCGATGTCCTCGTCCGGATAGTCGAGTACGGCGTGGAAATGGCTGCACAGGTCCGTCAGCCCGTCATAGACCGGCCCGATGGCGCGTTTGAGCGCCCCGCCGAGCTGCCCGGCGGCGTTCGCGGCGGCGTCGGCCGTCTCGGCGTCGATGAGGTCGATGACCGCCTCCGCCTCGGTGAGATCCATCTTGCCGTTCAGAAAGGCGCGCTGCGTGAATTCGCCGGGCCTCGCCTGCCGCGCGCCCGCGCGGAACGCGGCCCGCAGCACCTCGCCGAGCACCACGGGTGAGCCGTGACAATGGATCTCGGCGCTTTCCTCGCCGGTGTAGCTGTGGGCGGCGGAAAAGCAGACCGCCATGCAGCGGTCGAGCAGC
>OHGX01001038.1_pt1 | contig 10447 bp, 8 predicted proteins | sample 1567841 | NCBI WGS metagenome assembly OHGX01 (sample SAMEA3879587, study PRJEB24766) | human gut metagenome | biome: human-associated habitat; feature: feces | place: USA | collected 1985/1987 | reverse complement strand
CAAAAGGGCGAGGAGCTTTCAGAGTATATCCACAGCGTTATGCCCCAAAAGCTCGGCGAAAAGCTGGAGGGCAATAAGCTTGGAAAAAGTCTGTCTAAGGCGGTGAAGTTCACTGCCGAGCAGATAGACGAAGCCGTCAAGGCTCTCTCTGAGGGTGGCAGAACTGGTGCTGAGTATCTGGAAAAGAACATTTTCCGACCGATCGCCCTGACTTTTATAAGGCTTTGCGTGTTCATGACGGTGTATGTGCTTATGGAGATAGTCATAAGGCTTATCCTGCGTCTGTCGGGAGTTTTTACCCGAATGGCAGGTCTGACAGCGGCAAACCGTTTCGCAGGCATGGCGCTTGGTCTTTGCAAAGGCGGTCTGTATCTGGTGTTGATAGCCTTTATGGTCTGCACTGTGATAAATGCTACCGAGAACAAGCTTCCCAAGTTCAACAGCACTGTTTTTGAAAATACCTATCTGTTCAGTTACTTCTTTGATATTCTGTATAAATGATTACCGTAAGGTGTATCAGTGAGGAAAGGAGCAAATAAAAATGTTAATGTGTTCAAGATGTAAAAAGCGTCCTGCTGTGGTGTTCATCTCACAGATGAACGCCAAGGACCCTCAGCACAAGAAGAACGAGGGACTTTGCCTTGTTTGTGCCAAGGAGCTTGGCATTTCGCAGGTGGACGATTATATGAAGGCAATGGGCATCTCAGACGATGACCTTGAAGCAATGTCAAATCAGCTTATGGAGGCTTCCGACGGGGACGATTTTGAGCCGGGCGGAACGAACTTCCTGAGCAATCTTTTCGGCGGTGACGCAGCCAATCTTTTCAGCAACCTCGCAGGAGGTATGCCTAAAGCCACCGATGAGGGCGGAGCGGAAAAGCCAAAGGATAAAAAGAAAAAGCTTAAATTTCTCAACAACTATTGCACAAATCTTACTCAGAAAGCAAGAGAGGGCAAGCTTGATAACGTTGTGGGCAGAGATAAGGAGATATCAAGAGTTATCCATATCCTGTCAAGACGTCAGAAGAACAACCCATGCCTTATAGGCGAACCTGGCGTTGGTAAAACAGCCATTGCCGAGGGTATCGCACAGAGGATAGTTGGCGGAGATGTGCCGTTCCATATCAAGGATAAGGAGCTTTACCTCCTTGACCTTACCGCACTTGTTGCAGGCACTCAGTTCAGAGGACAGTTCGAGAGCCGTTGTAAAGGTCTTGTGGAAGAGGTCAAAGAGCAGGGCAATGTTATCCTCTTTATAGACGAGGTGCATACCCTTGTTGGCACAGGCGACAATGAGGGAACGATGAACGCCGCAAATATCCTGAAGCCGTCACTTTCAAGAGGCGAGATACAGGTAATAGGCGCAACGACTTTCAAGGAGTACAGAAAGTATATCGAAAAGGACTCTGCACTTGAAAGACGTTTCCAGCCTGTAACAGTTTCTGAGCCGACAGTTGAGGACACAATCACAGTCCTCAAAGGCATAAAGCAGTATTACGAGAATTTCCATAGAGTAAAGATATCAGACGATATGCTCAGAGAGTGTGCAGTGCTTTCTGAAAGATATATCAACGACAGATTTCTTCCTGACAAGGCGATAGATCTTCTTGACGAAGCCTGCGCCTGCACAAGTATAAGAACGCCTGAAATAGAGGAGTTCGACGCACTTAACGAGGAGCTTAAAAAGCATGAAAAGCTCGTTGAGGATTACGAACAGAAGTCAGACCCTGACTATGAGATAATCGCAAAGGAAAAGGGCGAGATACTCAGGATCCAGAACAGACTCAAAGAGGTGGAAGAAACTCTTAAAAACGTTCAGGTCACAGAGGAAGATATCTCAAAGGTAATAGAGCTTTGGACAGGTATCCCTGCCAATAAGATAGCTCAGACCGAGTATGACAAGATAAAGCATCTTAAAGAAGCCCTTTCAAAGCGTGTTATCGGTCAGGACGAAGCCGTTGATAAGGTCGCAAAGGCAATAAAGCGTACAAGGGTTCAGCTTTCAAAACGTCGCAGACCGGCTTCATTTATTTTCGTCGGCCCAACAGGCGTTGGAAAAACAGAGCTTGTAAAAGTCCTTGGAGAAGAGCTTTTCGACGCCATCGAACCGCTTATCAGAGTTGACATGACCGAGTATATGGAGAAGCACTCAGTATCAAAGCTTATCGGCTCACCTCCGGGATATGTAGGCTTTGATGAAGCAGGTCAGCTTACCGAAAAGGTGCGCCGCAGACCATATTCAGTGGTGCTTTTTGACGAGATAGAAAAGGCTCACCCTGACGTTATGAACATACTTCTCCAGATACTTGACGAGGGACGTATCAACGATTCGCAGGGCAGAAGTGTTTCATTTGAGAATACAGTTATCGTCATGACATCAAACGCAGGTTCGACTGATAGAGATACAGGTGTGGGCTTCAATAAGACCGACAGTGATATCGCCAAGGATAAAGCAATGAAAGCACTGAGAGATTTCCTGAGACCTGAGTTTCTTGGAAGAATAGACGAGATAGTTGTGTTCAATCCGCTCACAGAGGAGAATTTCGCAGGCATAGCAGGTCTTATGCTGGACGAGATGAAGTCGCCGCTGGAGGAGAAACATATCAGCCTGAGATATACAGATGAAGCTCTGAAAACTATCGCACATAAGGCATACGGTCAAAAGCTTGGTGCAAGAGATATCCGCCGTGTCATAAGAAACGAGGTGGAGGATAAGATAGCCGAACTGCTTATAGACAAGGGCGAGGGAGCGGTGTCCGCCGTGGCAATATCCGCTGACAACGGAGAGATAAAGGTGGATGCACTTTAAAAGCCTAAAGTTATAAAATCAGGGTAAAAATTATAAAAAAATACTTGATTTTTATGGCGGTATGTTATATAATAAAGGTAAGGTTGTTAGTTTTTTAACAACGTGAATTAAAAAATTTAATTGAGAGGTGTCTTTAAAATGGCAGGTTTAAACAAAGTTACTGTTGATGACATTAATGTAAAGGGCAAAAAGGTACTCGTAAGAGTTGACTTTAACGTTCCTCTTAAGGACGGCGTTATTACAAACGATAACAGAATAACAGCTGCTCTCCCAACTATCAAGAAGCTGGTAGCTGACGGCGGCAAGGTAGTTCTGTGTTCACATCTTGGCAAGCCAAAGAACGGCCCAGAGGCTAAGTTCTCACTTGCTCCTGCTGCTGCAAGACTTGCAGAGCTTCTTCCTGAAACAAAGGTAACATTCGCTGCTGACGATACAGTAGTTGGCGACAACGCTAAGAAGGCAGTTGCTGAAATGGCTGACGGTGATATCGTTGTTCTTGAGAACACAAGATTCAGAGGCGCAGAGGAAACAAAGAACGGCGAAGCTTTCGCTAAGGAACTTGCTGACCTCGTTGACGATGAAGTATTCGTAATGGACGCTTTCGGTTCAGCTCACAGAGCTCATGCTTCTACAGCTGGCGTTACAAAGTTCGTTAAGGAAACAGCAGTTGGTTACCTCATGCAGAAAGAGATCAACTATCTCGGAAATGCAGTTGAAACACCTGTTAGACCATTCGTTGCTATCCTCGGCGGCGCAAAGGTAGCAGATAAGCTCAACGTTATCTCAAACCTCCTCGAGAAGTGCGATACACTTATCATCGGCGGCGGTATGGCTTACACATTCTTAAAGGCTCAGGGTAAGGAAGTTGGTCTTTCACTCGTTGACGATACAAAGATTGACTACTGTAAGGAAATGATGGCTAAAGCTGAAAAGCTCGGCAAAAAGCTCCTTCTCCCTGTAGATACAACAGTTTCTAAGACATTCCCTGATCCAATCGATGCTCCAATCGAGGTTGAGGTTGTAGATTCTTCTGCTATCCCTGCTGATATGGAAGGTCTTGATATCGGTACAAAGACACAGGCTCTCTTTGCAGATGCAGTTAAGACAGCTAAGACAGTTGTTTGGAACGGACCTATGGGCGTATTTGAGAACCCAACACTTGCAAAGGGCACAATTGCTGTTGCTAAGGCTCTTGCAGAAACAGACGCTACAACAATCATCGGCGGCGGCGACTCTGCTGCAGCTGTTATTCAGCTTGGTTTTGCTGACAAGATGAGCCACATCTCAACAGGCGGCGGCGCATCTCTTGAGTACCTCGAGGGCAAGGTTCTTCCGGGTATCGCAGTTATCGCTGACAAAAATTAATCTATAAAATCAATAGGGGCGGAGTATTCCGCCCTTAATGGTTTACACAATATTTAGGATATAATAAATATGTCGAGAACAATAATTAAATTTACTTCTCCTTTTAACTCTAATGCGGTTTTTGACGCATTTGGCAAGTTTATGTACAGAGAGAATTTTGAGTTTGTTCAGAAAAACGGGGAACAGTATTGGAAAAAAGGTGTAGGCCTTCTTACCGCTCCGCAGTTTTTAAAACTTTCTGTTAATAACGATGGCAGCTATGTGCTTGAGGCTTGGATAAAATTTGCCATTCTTCCGGGTGTATATGTCGGCGAAATGGGTACAAAGGGCTTTGTTGGGGCACTTCCTAAACAATTGCTTAAGGAGAGAGTTGATAAAACACTTATGGCCATGCAGGCTAATGTTATTTATCAACAATAACAGACAACAATTTTTAATTTCTTATAAATTATTTATCGGAAAGGAATATTACAATGGACAAGACAAAGAGAAAGGCAATTATTGCCGGTAACTGGAAAATGAATAAGACACCTTCAGAGGCTAAGGCACTTCTTGAGGCTGTTGTTCCTGCTGTAAAGGATGCTGACTGCGAAGTAATCGCTTGCGTTCCTTTCGTAGATTTAAGCGTAGCTCTTGAAACAACAAAGGGCTCAAATGTAAAAATCGGTGCCGAAAACTGCCACTGGGCAGAGAGCGGCGCTTTCACAGGCGAAATTTCTGCTCTTATGCTCAAGGAAATGGGCGTTGAGTATGTAGTTCTCGGTCACAGCGAGAGAAGACAGTATTTCGGCGAAACAGACGAAACTGTAAACAAGAGAACAAAGGCTGCTCTTGCTGCAGGCTTAAAGCCAATTGTATGTGTCGGCGAACTTCTTTGGGAGCGTGAGTGCGACATTACAGAGGAAGTTATCGCAAGACAGATTAAGCTTGACCTCTTCAATGTTACAGCTGAGGAGCTTAAGAACATTGTTATCGCTTACGAGCCTGTATGGGCTATCGGTACAGGTAAGACTGCTACTGCTGATCAGGCTGAGGAAGTTTGCACATTTATTCGTGCAACAATCGCTAAGCTTTATTCACAGGCAGACGCTGACGCTGTTACAATTCAGTATGGCGGTTCAATGAACGACGGCAATGCTGACGAACTCCTCTCAAAGACAAATGTTGACGGCGGTCTTATCGGCGGTGCTTCACTCGTTGCTGAGAAATTTGCAGCTATTGTAAAGGCAGCAAGCAAGTAATTAAATTTTTGGGTACGGACGGCAAAAGGAAATAACTGTAATAAATTTGCAGTCAGTGTTCCCTGTGTCGTCCGTAATGTTTAGAAAGGATTTATGTTATGAAAAAACCATTAATTCTTATGATTCTCGACGGTTTTGGTATTGCACCGGAGAAAGGTAATGCTATTAAAGCAGCAAATAAGCCAAATATTGATAAACTTTTTGCAGAAAACCCTGTAACACAGATTGGTGCGTCGGGTATGGATGTAGGTCTTCCTGACGGTCAGATGGGTAACTCAGAGGTTGGCCATACAAATATGGGCGCAGGCAGAATCGTATATCAGGAGCTTACAAGAATTACAAAAACTATTAATGAAGATAAGCTCAAAGAGAACGAGGCTATTGTAAATGCAATGGATAAGGCTATTGAGAACGGTACAGCACTTCACCTTATGGGTCTTCTTTCAAGCGGCGGCGTTCACAGCCACAATACACACCTTTACGGTATTCTTGAGCTTGCTAAGAAGAAAGGCCTTGAGAATGTATATGTTCACGCATTCCTCGACGGCAGAGATGTTCCGCCATCAAGTGCCGCTGAATTTATGAACGAGCTCCTCGACAAGATGAAAGAAATCGGTGTAGGTAAGGTAGCTACTGTTTCAGGCAGATACTATGCTATGGACCGTGATAATAACTGGGACAGAGTTGAAAAGACATATGCCGCTATGGTTTACGGCGAGGGTGAAAAAGCCGATTGCCCATGCTGTGCTATTGAAAAGTCATATGAAAACGGCGTTACAGACGAGTTTGTAGTTCCTGTTGTAGTTGACGGCGGCGCACAGGTTAAGCCAAACGACAGCGTTATCTTCTTTAACTTCCGTCCTGACAGAGCAAGAGAGATTACAAGAACTTTTGTTGATCCTGAATTTAAGGGATTTGAGAGAAAGAACGGATTTTTCCCTGTAAACTTTGTATGTATGACACAGTATGACGCTACAATGCCAAATGTTGATGTTGCATTTAAGCCGCAGACACTTAAGAATACACTTGGCGAGTATGTTTCAAACAAGGGTATGACACAGCTTAGAATTGCCGAAACAGAGAAGTACGCTCATGTAACATTCTTCTTCAACGGCGGTGTTGAAAAGCAGTATGAGGGCGAGGACAGAATCCTTGTTAAGTCACCTGCTGTTGCAACATATGACTTACAGCCGGAGATGAGCGCTTATGAAGTTACAGATAAGCTTGTTCCTGCTATTGAGAGCGGTAAGTATGATATGATTATCTTAAACTACGCTAACTGTGATATGGTTGGTCATACAGGTGTATTCGAGGCAGCTGTAAAGGCTGTTGAGGCTGTTGACACTTGCGTAGGCAGAGTTGTTGAGGCTATCAAGAAAATGGGCGGTGTTGCTCTTATCACAGCCGACCACGGTAATGCAGATAAGATGGTAGACGCTGACGGTTCACCGTTTACAGCTCATACAACAAATCCTGTTCCTTTCTGTGTAGTAGGCTATGATTGCCAGCTTCGTGAGGGTGGCAGACTTGCTGATATTGCTCCTACTATGCTCCAGATTATGGGCTTAGAGCAGCCTGCAGAAATGGACGGCGTTAGCCTTATTAAGTAATTTTACTTAATAAATTTTGCATATAATTAAGCTGTACTTGAGTATTCAGGTACAGCTTTCTTGTTTTTTATTAGATTTTGGTTAAATGTTTGGATAATGCTTAAATTACAGTTTAGCAAAAATTATTCGCAAAGCAATTATAATTATTTAGGCGAAAGTATGCTAAATCATAATTATTATTTTATAATTCCCGACAAGTTATTAACATTGCTATTACAAATTGTTGAAAAATTCGTCAACTGCCTGTTTTGCAACTGTATTTAAATGTGGGGCAGGTTCGTTGCAAATTTTAAATTCATTATTTACACATTCACTTGCAAGTATTGTAATCTTTTCTTTATCCTTAGGTTTGTATTTTATAATGAATTTTGCGGTTGAAACAACTACAAGAATTTCTGCTATGTTTTCACTGTTAAAGGCCGCAAAGTATTTATCTTTAATTTCTTCCCACAGCTCAAGATAATCAACAATTAAAAGATTAGCTATAATTCTCCATGTGTTCCAAGCTGTAAAATTATCATATCTGTCAAGCGCCTGTATTATGTATTGAAAATACGGATACACCAAGAGAGGTGTTTGTTCGCTAAGGTCGATAAGTATATTTTGCGCACGACAATTATTTTCGTCAAGCATTGCATTTATTAAAATCGGAATTACCATAACTTCCTTTTTCGCAAGCTTTACAACATCGCTGTCATTTTCAGTTTCAATTATTCTTAGATAAACTTCATTAATATTCATTGCAATTACCATTCCAATTCTGATAATTATATATTACTATACTTTGCAATTGTTTTCAAGTAAAAATGTCATTTTATGCTGAAAAAGCGTACACCGTTTTGGTGTACGCTTTATTTTTAGGCATCAAATATTTTTTCGGATAATTCTTTGGCAGGAGTCTGTACATCTTTGAGCTTTCGCTGAATTTGTCTTGTACGCACACCTACGAGTTTGTCAAGTTCCTTATTTGCCTGGTCAAGTCTTTGTTGAGTTGCCTCAAGCACATCTCCGAATTTGTCAAATTCCTGCTTTACTGCGCCTAAAATTTCCCATACTTCGGCACTTCTTTTTTGCACGGCAAGAGTTTTAAAGCCCATTTGCAATGAATTGAGTAATGCCGCCATAGTGCTCGGGCCTGCGATGTTTACCTTGTAATCACGCTGTAAAATTTCAACAAGACCTCGGTTTACTGCTTCACTGTACAATCCCTCGAAAGGCAAAAACATAATTGCAAATTCGGTGGTATAGGGGGGATCTATGTATTTATCGTGAATATCCTTTGCTTCACTTTTTATTCTTGTGATAAGCGCTTTTGCGGCAAGGTCAATTTTTATTTTGTCGCCCTCGTCAATGGCGTCACGCAAAGCTGCATAGGTATCCCCCGGGAATTTAGAGTCAATAGGCAGATAAATAAATTTATCATCGTCGGAGGGAAGTTTGACTGCAAATTCAACTACATTTTTTGAACCTTTTTTTGTGGCGACATTTTCTTCGTACTGCTCGGGCGAGAGAATTTCGCTTAAAATTGCGGATAATTGAATTTCTCCGAGAATACCTCGTGTTTTCACATTTGAAAGGACTTTTTTGAGGTCGCCCACACCGACGGCAAGGCTTTGCATTTCTCCAAGACCTTTATAAACCTGCTCAAGTCGCTCATTGACAAGCGAAAATGAGCGGTTCATTTTTTCTTCTATGGATTGCTGTAAACGCTCATCAACGGTTTTTCGCATTTCTTCAAGTTTTTTATTGTTATCTTCTTGAATATAATTAAGTCGGTTTTCAACAGAGTGCCTTATATTATCAAGCTGTTGTTCGTTGGTCAGTGAAAATGTTTTTAATCTTTCCTCAAGTTGAGCAAGGCTCTTACTCTGGCTGATTGCGTATGCATTCTGACTTGAGGCAATCATATCACCGAGATTTTTTACTGACATTTGAGTTGATGAAGTAAGCTCCTGTCGCAATGCCGATTGTTCGTTACGGATAGTTTGCTCAAGTCTTTTAAATTCTTCACTGTTGCTGTTGTCCGATGCTTTTTTTAGCTGATTAAGGATAACAATGCCGAGCATAACAACTGCAATAACAAGCAAAACAATTATAATAATATCAAGTGCCGTTTGCATTTTTACACTTCCTTATTCAATTTATACTAATATATTAGCATTTCAAGGCTAAAAAGTCAAACGAATGTTTTATAAATTATGCGAAAACAGACTGCCAAACTGACAGTCTGCTGTGAAATGGTTATAAATTCAATTAAATACCGTTTCCACAAGTTTACTGCAACCCTCGGGGGAATATAAGAATCTGTCGATATGATTGTCGTTGCAGTAATACTTAGGCTTTTGCGGATTGTATTTGTAATCAAAAGTGTCAATGATGATGATTTTAATTTTCATTTTTTCGGGAATGATGCTTTTTATGTAAACGCTTGCCTGCTGACCTGCTTTTACGCCGTCCTTACTTTCTGCAAGTCCTGCAAGGTTAGGGGCAAGTTCTACAAACGCACCGTAGTTTTCTACACTGCGTACAATTCCCGCAACGGTTTCGCCTGCACAAAAGCTGTTTGCGTTTTCTTCCCAAGTGCCGAGAAGTTCCTTATGGCTTAGGCTTATTCTGCCGTTTTCGATTGATTTTATTACAGCTCTGATGTCCATTCCGACCGTGAATCTTTCCCGTGGATGTTCTATTCGTGATACGGAAATTGTATCGATCGGCATAAGAGCCACAATTCCGCACCCAATATCGGCAAATGCACCGAAGTTTTCGAGGTGGGTGATACGAGCATCAATTACATCGCCGCAGACAAGGTGAGAAATGTAATTTTTCATACAGCGTTGTTGTGCCTTTTCTCTTGAAAGAACTGCAAAGCGTTCTCCGTTTTCATCAACGGCAAAGTCGGTGATGATAAAACATACAGGGCGGTTTACTCTTGAAATTACCGCAATATCACGCACCGTACCTTCACGAATACCGATTGCACCTTCTTCACGGGGGATAATTCCTTTCATTATGCCGAGGTCAACAATAAGATTATGTTCTGCATCACAAACGCAGGCCCTTGCCTCAAGAATTTTTCCTTCCTTTTTTGCGTCACTTAATAAAGAAAAGCTGTGGAGCGTGTTGATATTATCCTGTGTTAAAATGAGTTTTCCTTCGGGTAAATATTCTGACATTTTACAGCCTCCGTTAATTTTATTGCGCTACTGATTTCTGTTTGTCGCAATGTCAGCGTATGGCTGACTTTTCAGTAAGCATATTTGGTTACAAATATTAGTATGATTTTGCAATAAAAAATATAACCGAAAGAAAATTTTACAGAATATTAATCGGGCAATAAAATTTGAGCAAGATTAAATTATCAGTCACGATTATAAAAGTTTGGTCAACCTTTTCAAAGGTTGTGGGTGTGGGCAAAGCCCACA
>OHGX01001023.1_pt1 | contig 10602 bp, 7 predicted proteins | sample 1567841 | NCBI WGS metagenome assembly OHGX01 (sample SAMEA3879587, study PRJEB24766) | human gut metagenome | biome: human-associated habitat; feature: feces | place: USA | collected 1985/1987 | reverse complement strand
GCTTCGGAGCTGAACGGCAGGATGCTTCCGGCCACCAGCGCCGAGACGAAGAGGCCCCAGTAGCCCCAGTCGATGAAGAATTGCGTGACGGTTTCCATGATCGTCGGAAGGCGGATTCGTTTAGATAGGAGTGTATCCTGCGGAATGCGGACGGGAAACGGAGCGAGCCGGTAGGGCGGAGGCTATTCCAGCTTTTTCCGATATACCTCGTCGAGTGTCTGTCCGCTTTTGTCTTTCCATTCGTTCCAGCCGTTCGTATGTCTGCCCAGACAGATGCTTGCTGCCATACTCGGGCTGTTGAAAGTGTAGTCTGTTTCCAGAACGATGTTTCCGTCCTGCGGGGCCGTATATTTCTTGATGAAATCGTCCCGTTTTTCTTTCATTTTGAATAGCGGTGCGCTTCCTTTTGCCAATGTGCTGCCTTTCAGTACGGTAAACCCGTTTTCGTCGTAAAATCCTCTGATGTTTGCCCCTTTGCTTTTACTGAAAAATATATGGCGGTCCCTGGGATCGATCACGTCGAATATGGGACAACCGATGAATGATGTCAGTAATCGGATGTCGTCGAAAAATTCATTCATGGAATCTTTCTGATGCTCCGGCAGATTCGGCTCTTTCGGGATTTGTTTGTTGTCGCACAGGTCAAAGCGTTTGGCCTTGTTTGCGGTTTTTACGGCCAGATATTCCAGATACTGGACATCGGCTTTTGTCATGGCGCCGTCCTTGGAGATGAAAACCAGCGTTTTTTGCCAGAAAGCCTTGTTGTATTCGTGGTTCTTGATGCGCTCCCGGAAATTCTCCGTTTCTCCCAGATACGCTTTGGTGATTCCGTCGTCTTCGCCCAAGAGTATGTAAAATGCGGGACTGTGCAACTCCTCCCTTTCGTTGATTATCGAGAGGGCAGCCCGTGGAATGACCAGCATTTTGCATATTTTATTGCTTATGAAAACGGATTGTGTCCCTTGCGGATTTCCGTCTATCAGATAGGTGGTAATCGTCTTGCCCATATTGATTCGTATATCGGAGACATCAAAAATAGCGATAATTCTCCGAATTCCGCCGTTATATCCGGCTACTTTTTCCTCACTCGAAATTTTTATGCCTTTTATATGATTCTGTACCAGCCCGTTGTTGTGGATTATAAGGCGAAGTTTCGGCCGGGATCGCTTGCGGCGGTTACTTGCCGATGTGTTATTGTATTTCTATTGATTATCAATAGTTTGCAACTTGAAAAATAGAATCCTCAAAAATTTACTTGTTTTTTCGCAAAAAAGCGACGATTTAACGATTTTTTTCATCGGTTCCCTCCGAACAGAGGGAAAAGAGGCAAAAACAGCCCTTTCGGGCCCCGACGACCCTCGCTGCAAAGATAGGGCATGTCGGGGTTTATTTCGCCAAAATGGGCTGTAAAATTGAAGATGGATTCACGGATATATTCGGATTCCGATTGTGGTATCTTGTGCCTGGTCGGAGGGGTATTTTGGCCGACTTTAACACCCAGCTCGCTTATAAGTTTTGCAGCCAAAAGAAAAATGGCTGAGGCTATTATATCATGGCGCAGCCATCTCTTTTCTTCCCTTATTTTGACTTTACTTTATTGAACATATATATGAATACGGGGATAAAGTAAAGCGGTTTTATTAGTAGAATGGAGAATCTTTTATAAATTTGATAGAGGAACTGTTTTGAAATATATCGCTATAATTGAAGAGGTCCGTTATAACAACAAAATACTTTCTCCTCAAGAGCGAGTGGAGTTTTGTAAAATGGCAGATGCAACCATTAAGGATTTTTCTGATTCTATAGAAGGTATGCACCAATGCATGGAGGAGATTAGATCTTCTCCTGATTCGGATTTTAATAAGGTGTTACGCATCTTTATTGAGGTTAGCAGTTTTATAGGATTTTCTTTCTGTGATTGCGTCGTATTGACTAAATCATTCATTATGGCGTCAAATTCATATGAAAAGAGTTTCTTCAGAGGCAAGCTGCAGGTTCAGCTTAATGAGAGCTTCAAAAAACTATATGGATTTGCGGAGAAAAATCGCAAAGATTCTTATAGTTCGAAGCTCGGTGAAATTATGTTTATGTTTCCCGGTTTTCAGACCGAATATATCGATATAATGTCGGACCTATGTTGTATTGCGACTCTGGATTCATGGTGGAGAGAAACACGAAATATTGAGGTTCATATTGATGCTGATCGGTTATATGCATCAAGGCATAAGCCTATAAATGAAAGTAAAGTTGTTATGGAGGCCTATCAGTTGATAAATTTATTCACTTGTTTTAATCGTCTTATGGCACGAATGAATCGAGCGTATATCATTTTATGATGCGACATCTAGTGGTACAATAATTATGACTTTTCTGCCGAAATATGTATCTTTATAGCTCAACTTTATTCTAAATTGATAAATGAAAAAAACTTTAGCCTACTATTGCGAACGGATAAATCGTGATGACACATGGGCTCAATCGTATAAACATTTTGTCCCTTTATTTATCCAAGAAGCGAAAACTAAAACGCGTTGGGAAGATTGGGATAAGGATGTTTTTTGGGAATTCTTTGAGCGTCCAAATGATCAGTGTGTGTCTTCTCTACAACAAGGCTATTTCTCTCGAGATGAAAGGGTAGAGTTGAAAAATCATTGGAACGAAATATCTCCTTTGCTGAAGGTAATAGCAGATAATCAAGATGTTCCACAATGGAATGCATACGATCGATTGGCAAATGTTATTCGGCAATATACGAAGAAAAATATGCGAGCTGCAGTGTGCAGATTGGCTGCTGCCTTGCAACCTCAATTATTGTGTACAATTGTCAATGATACAAAATTATGCAAATTGTATAAGTTAATGGGGAAATATGTGTCGGAAGAAATCCCTTTGTGTAAAGGATCTTTGTTCCAGAAAAGCCGTGTAATGTGTAGATTGTTTCAATCAAATCTTAAAGATGGTAATCCTATGGAGATTGCGACATATCCTTGGAAAATATTGCAACTGTTTGAATCGATGGAAAAAAATAATAACAATATGGGCGACAATATTAAAGAGAAAAGGACTCTTCTCGAGAAGGTGCACAATCTTGTGTTTACCGGAGCTCCCGGAACCGGGAAAACTTATCTTGCAAAACAGTTAGCCAAACAAATGATAGGGGTGGAAACGGATGATGCTTTGGATAAAAGCGGACAGTTTGCCTTTGTGCAATTTCACCCATCATACGATTATACCGATTTTGTGGAGGGGTTACGTCCTACACCTCCTGATACGTCGGAAAATATCGGTTTTGAATTGAAAGATGGTGTATTCAAGGAGTTCTGCGAAAAAGCTAGGAAAAATCTGGAGGACAGTCAAAAAGATGATGAGGCTCTGTCGTTTGAACAACAGATAGAAGATAAATATAACCAGCTGATAGATGCGATTCAAAACGACGAAATCAACGAACTTTGTTTAAAAACAGGGAAGAAAGCTGTTATAGCGAGAGTCTCGAAGAGTAATAATATTTCCTTTAAGCGCCGTGTTGATGAGGAACCGAGCACTAATGGCGTATCACTACCCCGTTTAAAGCGTTTGGCTGCGAAATATAAGGCAGCAGAAGATTTGGAAAATCTTAAGAATATAAATCAAGGCATACGAGATGTTATAGGCGGCTGTAATGCGACATGGTATTGGGCAATTCTACACCATCTGTATAAAACATACGGAGATGTGACGGATAATGTAACAGCCAATAAAGTCGATCGGAAAAATTATGTGTTTGTCATTGATGAGATCAATCGAGGGGAGATCTCCAAAATATTTGGAGAATTATTCTTTTCAATCGATCCAAGTTATAGAGGAGAAAAGGGTGCTGTCTATACTCAATATGCCAATATGCATGAGACGGATGAAAAATTCTATGTACCAGAGAATGTGTATATCATAGGAACGATGAATGATATCGATCGGAGTGTGGAGAGCTTTGATTTTGCCATGCGCCGCCGCTTTGTTTGGCAAGAAATTACGGCAGAAAAGAGTGCTGAGAATATGAATCTTTCCAAAGAGTGTAAGGACAAGATGAAAAGTCTCAATGATAAGATATCAGGGATTGAGGGGCTAGGTTCTTCATATCATATCGGTGGGGCATATTTCCTTGATGAGGATGGAGCTCCTATTAAAGATTTTGAGGAAACATGGAATTTGCGGTTGGAACCTCTGTTGCGTGAATATTTGCGAGGTATGCCCAATGCGGATAACAACCTGGATGAATTAAGAGAAGCATATGAAAATGCTGTCAACAACTGATAATAACGGAGGAAATTATCGGGTGCCCGAGGAGCATTGTGATAACCTGTTGGCAATAGGAAATCGCAATGTCGGGATGTTGTGTCAGGAAAATCCGGACTTGCTGATCTTTCCGCAGTCTCTGGGCCTCTATCATGATGATATTGCCAAGGTCCCCATTTTTGTGTTGCAGGATGGAATCTTGACTACTTGTAACATGATGGGATTTGTGGGAAAAGATGAGACGAGGTTGACTATATCTTCTCGGTTTTGTAAGGACGATCAGCATGACTACTTTCTGCATTATATGTTGCAGCGTGTGCTTGCTATCAATATGTTTAATTTTGAGCAAACATCTAATGATGAGAGTGTCTGGGACTTTTTGTTGTATCTTTTCCCTTATTATCTCAAGCAGGCTTTTAGGCAGGGAATATATAGAACTTATGTAAGAACCGAATATGATGATGCTCATGTTAAAGGACGTATTGATGTCAACCGGCACATACGAATGAATTTTCCTTTTCGTGGGCAGATAGCATATTCTACAAGAGAATATAGTGCTGATAATCCTGTAATTCAGCTGATACGGCATACGATTGAGTGCATATCGAATCATCCTTTTGGCAAAGGAGTGCTGACCTCTGATGCAGAAACCCGCAATGTCGTCGATAAAATTCGTATGATGACTCAAACCAGCTATAGGAAAAATGATCGTCAGCGGGTTGTGGCGACCAATCAGAAAAGGTTCTCTCACCCTTATTTCACTGCGTATGTGATGTTGCAAAAGATTTGCATGCAGATTTTGCGACGGGATAAAATCAGTTTTGGCGAGAAAGAGAGTAAAATATATGGATTGCTTTTCGATGGAGCTTGGCTTTGGGAAGAATACCTAAATACGGTGTTGAAACAAGATTTTGAACATCCCGAGAATAAGACAGGGAAGCATCGACGCTATCTGTTTAATTGTGGTGCTAAATCTTTTCAGGCAATTTACCCCGATTTCATAAGTAAAAATCCACCAACGATTGTGGGAGATGCCAAATATATGGCATTGGAGACAAAAGAATATAATGAGGACTCGGAGCGGGCAACAAGCGTGTATTATAAGACCATTACTTACATGTATCGATTTAATTCTACTTCAGGCTTCTTGTTATTTCCCCATCCGAGAGGTGGGTCTGAGGAAACATACGGAATCAAAGAAACTGCTGGCAAGTTACGCAAGATCGGACTGTCCATTCCTCAGAATGAGATAAATTTTGCTGCATTTCAGACTTATATGAAAGCGCAGGAAGAATGGTTGCGCTCTACAATCATGCAATTATAAATAAAATGTTGTATCGAGGGATATGGACGGGTATTATCATTGATTCTTTATACTTGATTGATAGGTTTTGTTGTTAGATTGTTAATAGTTCAATTCTGATTCGTTGAGCCATTAACTGGGCTATAAGAGCTCACAAATGAAGTTTTGTTAAGATCCGTGTAGAGGATTGCTGGTAAGAATCTATGTGTAATCTGTAAAGAATGTTGACCGTTTCCCTCTAAAGAAATTTGCTGGTCCTCAAGAAAATCCGTAATTTCGCACCGTCAATTGAATAAAAACATAAAGTTTACAATGCTGCAAAGAAGAATAAACAACTGGATCACCGTATCAGATCGAGGCATAAAATGCCTTGAGGTGTTATCATGTGTCCATACTTCAGGTATTGGGGCATTCTATACTTTTAGAGACATTTTCCGACGAACGTTTGATAACCATCGGGGATACGATGATGCTGGTATCCCGCAGAAACGATAAATGAAAACCGTCGGAGAGTCCTTACCAAACTTTTCGACGGTTTTTGTTTTGTGTCTGTTGGTGACGTTCGCACGATGCGCTCTTCTTCGTCAATTCCGTCCACGGGCTGAATTGTAAGTATTATTAACCGCGCAGTGATGCGCATGATTGAAAAGATTATGAATTATCGATTTGACGAAGGTGGTTGGCCTGAATACCTCGCATTTGGAGGCGTTGGGCGAAAGCCGCCACTGGGAGATTGTCGTAGGCGACGATATGTTGGAGCGGCTGGTTGGTATTCAGTGCCAATTCGAGCGACTGGCCGTGATGGGCGACGATGAGTACCGGGGATTCTATATCGAGGTGCCGCGGCCTACGCCGGAAGAGTGGGGCAATGCCGAGGAATTGATCGTTTCGGGGGAATATGACAACCGTGAAGCTTTTTTAGCGAATTGACTTGCATTCAACTCGATGGAGACCAGGTAGTTCCATGTCGCTTTGAGCAGATACGGGGATTCCTGGTCAATCCGTGTTACGAACCGGAAGCGGACCAGCTTTATCATTACGAATGACTCCAAGTGTACGGATGTAAAGCCAGATGATGAATGGTGCAGGGAGAACCTAACCCGCCTCTTCGACTATCTGCAACGGATGATAGATATAGATATCGTTGTCGCTAATCCCGACGGGTTCAACGATTACGTGGCGCACCACCTGCCGTACCAGTAGCGTACGGGACGGATCGCACAAAAGGAATTTAACCGCATAGTACCGAATTGCAAAATTGAGGTGGAAGACCGGGCAACGGCCATCAAGGCGTTGGAGGACTCGGTTCACGGACGTTCTGCCCCTCTTCTGGAAGCTATGACCATCCGAAGGTATTGCACCTATTACCGCATTGCTAACGAGGTGTATGAGACTTATCACCGGAAGCGAGGATTCAGGGGCGTATTTATACAGATCCGCAGGATATTCTTGAAGAACTGCGTGATGTGGCCTATTACAAGCGGAAGAAGTTCGTGGATGTGATAGAAATGTACGACATTGACAGTCCGGAGGATTTCATGCGGTTCGCAACTGACCATTACGGTGAACTGGGGTTTTCTGAATATCTTTGCCTCAAACGACCGGCAGCAGGCGTGGAAGATTGTTGTTTCCAACAGTTATTCGGCCAATGCCGGACTGGCCATCGAAGTAGCGACAGCTTTGTATAAGGCCGGGGCACCGCTGCTGATATATGACGCAGAGAAACTCCTAAGAGTCCTGCTCAAAGAGGATTATGTGCGTCTGGTTCCCGACCCATATCACAATTATATGGACTATCAGGAAGAGGGTTCCGTTTACGAACTGCCCTGGGAATACGAATGCTCGGAGGATGCTAATTCGGCTCTGACTCTGGAGCAGTCAGGCGATTGTCTCTATTGCAGAATGGCAGCCCGAGGAAAGGGTGAAGGTCAGCGTTTGGCGGGGCTGCAGTTATGTAACTTAGCTTATCTCTATTCAGGTTAGTATAGAGGTTTGCTGAGTTTTTTTATTAAGTTTTTGTTTGACTAAAGTTTATACTGCTTTCATAAGATGGCGAATGCTATAAAGTATATAGTGATAATAAGGAGATTTTTCTAAAGATAGAAATTGGCGACTGGAAATATTCACTATTTTTGCATATTGAACAATAGTAGAATTAGTTTCGTGCCAACGGCATACTTTTGTTGACCTATTTGCTGTGTATGAAGGGTGGGTGGAGAGTTTTTAATGGACAGACAATACAGGGTTGAAATGTAAAAGAGTAAATAAAAATTTGAGAGATAGTATAAATATGGAATCGTATAGTAAGATTATTAGTAGTATTTGTTCTAAAATCCATACTGGTTTAGTCGATTTTAGCGAACCACGTAGTGAAGCTTCAATGCCGACACAAGCATCTTCTGAGTTTATCACAAACAAGCAACAAGGAGATTGGGCAGAAGATCTCTTGTTTAGAGCAATTAATGAAAATTCTGATGCTATTGTTGCGGTTCGTTATGGAAAATCAGACGACTTAGTTGCAGGAGATGAGGGTTTTGAGACCTTCTTTCATGACTACCAAAATGAGTTAGATACCATTGGTAAACGTCCTGACTTATTACTTTTCCATAAAGCGGATTACAATGAGGCATTAGGTCTTGATATAAGCAGGCATACAAGTGCAGAAATACATGAATATGTTAAGAAAGCTATAGCTGGCATAGAAGTTCGTTCCAGTGCCTTTCTTATTGACAAGTACATGCAAGAAGCGAATAGGATAATAGAGTATCATACAAATCTTGCATTAAGCTTAAAGCAGACAATACTCAGTGATTACCAGGACTTACTTAAGGAGAAGAGACCAGAGTTGATAACCATTTTAAATCAGCTCGATTCGACATCTGTAAGAAGTATTGATTTTCGTTTAACATCTTGGAGGTCATCAGAAAGACTCGAACAATTATCTTCTTGTTTGTGTAAATTAAAGTCGAGTCTAAAAGTTATACAAAAACGTAATTCGTTATCTATCACTCCTAAAGTGGAAGACCTAAAGGTAGTTAAGAAGTGGATTGACACATATGATGTCCCTCATTTCTATGTACAGGTTTTTTTGATAAGGTTTATGGAATTTCATTTAAGAACATTCTAGAACTTATTTCACAACCAGATTTAGAAGGTGAGAAATACTATATTGAAGCAGATTCAAAGAATCAAAACAAGACTACCATCAAGATTCCATCACAAGATGGTACATGTTTGGTTACAAAGTCATTAACGGAACCTAATCATCACAGCGTTAGAAAAGAACTAAACAAAGGTCGTTTGTTATTCTATGTAAAATTTGAAGGTGGTGAAGCTTGTCTCGACAAGAGAGCTTTTGACACTTTATTCGGTTGTAACCTATGATAACAGAGAAAGAGTATTCTGCAAAAGTAGGATTAGAGCATAGAAAAAAGTACGCTCAGTTCTTTACTCCAGAATTCATTTCAGATTTTATGACTGATTGGATTTTTCACGAGAACCCTACTTGTTGTAAGATTCTTGAACCTGCATTTGGTTTAGGAGTATTTAGTCGTTCTATACTCAAAAGGAAGTCTCAAATATGTATTACAGGTTATGATATAGATGACACAGTGCTAGGAGTTGCAAAAGCAAATTTTGCATCAAAATCAGACATCATATCAATAGCTAAGGCTGATTATCTTGAGAGTAAATGGGATGCTAAATATGATGGGATAATTTGTAATCCTCCATACTTAAAATATCACGACTACGATAATGGAAGATACATATCTCAGATAAATAGTCATTTAGGAACAAACCTAAATGGTTTTACAAACATTTATACCCTCTTCTTATTAAAGTCTATTGCACAACTCAATGAAGGTGGGCGTTTAGCATATATTATACCATCAGAGTTTCTTAATTCAGATTATGGAATAGAAGTAAAACGTTTCCTCTTACAAAGTGGCACATTAAAGCATATTATCATCGTAGATTTTACAGAATGTGCTTTTGACGATGCGTTGACTACTGCTTGTATCCTCTTTTGTCAAAAAGATAATAGTGAACATGATATACGTTTTTCAGTAATTAAGGATGTTTCAACCTTGTCTTCAGCTTTGACTAACTATGTATCCTATGAGATATCAGAGTTGGATGCGGAAATTAAATGGAGGCAATATTATGAGACAACAAGTTCTTCTAAATATATGCATTTGGTTCCATTTAGTACATTTGCCAAAGTAACTAGAGGTATTGCCACTGGGGCAAATGAATTCTTTACGTTCAAAATATCAAAAAAAGATAAATATCATATTACTGAAAGATGTTTACTGCCATGTATTTGCCATGCCCAAGATGTAACGTCGCTGATTTTTACTAAAGATGATTTTCATTTATTAGCAAATGAAGACAAAAGTGTGTATCTGTTCAATGGTAGTGCTGACGAACGAAACCATAATGTAGAGTCTTATTTGCATATAGGCATTAAGAATAAATATAATGAAAGATATCTTTGTGCAAGCAGAAAGCCTTGGTATGCATTGGAAAATAGATCTCCATCCCCAATTTGGGTATCTGTATTTAATAGGAGAGTTTTAAGGTTTGTGCGTAATGAAGCAAACATTCACAATTTAACTACCTTCCATTGCGTTTATACCACAGAAGAAATTGATACGGATATCCTATTTTCTTATTTACTGACCAATGTTGCAAAAGATATATTCCTCGATAATTCACGTCAATATGGCAATGGATTAATTAAATTTGAACCGAACGATTTGAATAAAGGAAAGTGTGTAGATTTACGATTACTTTCTGATGATGAAAAATTATACATTATTAATATATTCGAAAGAATAAAGAGGACAAGATTTAGTTGTGATAACCTATTGAAACTATTGGATGAATTCTTTACAGCAAAATATACTGGCGAGGTAATAAATATAGATGATTTGAATTGTGAACTTGCAGGACTGCCTATTGAAAATTTACCAGATTTATAAAGTAACTTCAGCCGTCTGCCGGTATGGCAGGTGGGCTGTTGGTGA
>OHGX01001017.1_pt1 | contig 10702 bp, 8 predicted proteins | sample 1567841 | NCBI WGS metagenome assembly OHGX01 (sample SAMEA3879587, study PRJEB24766) | human gut metagenome | biome: human-associated habitat; feature: feces | place: USA | collected 1985/1987 | reverse complement strand
TAAATGGGTTGTCATCAGGTGCGTTACAGAATACTACAAGCTTTGCACAACCGATGGAATCTGCTTCCTTGGTGAGCTCGGCAGTGTCTTTGATCATCTCTCCGAGAATCTTGACTGCATCCATATCTATACCGGTTTTGGTTGAACCTACATTTATGGAGCTGCACACCTTTCCTGTGCTTGAGAGTGCTTCAGGAATTGAACGGATAAGAAGCTCATCAGCAGGAGTCATGCCCTTATTTACAAGCGCTGAATATCCTCCGATGAAGTTGACTCCTATGGTGTCTGCAGCCTTGTCAAGAGCCTTTGCTATCTTTACAAAATCTCCGGTGGTCTTACATACGGAACCACCAACCAGTGCTATAGGTGTTACAGAAACTCTCTTGTTGACGATTGGTATACCATATCTTCTTGATATCTCCTGGCCTGTTGATACAAGATCCTTGGCATATGTTGTTATTTTGTTATATATCTTTGTACATGTATCATCCACATCTGTGCCTACACAATCCAAAAGACTGATTCCCATTGTGATGGTACGAACATCCAGATTCATGTCTGAGATCATCTTATTGGTCTCGATTACTTCATTTATGCTAATCATGTATATCCTCTTTTCTGTCTGTCAGACTGTATATTATTAGATTCTGTGCATTGTCTCAAAGATCTTCTCGTGCTGTACCTTTATCTGTACTCCAATCTCTTCTCCGATCTGTCCAAGCTCCGATGCGATGAGCTCTGTTGATTTGGATGACTCCTGTGTATCAACCACCATCATCATGTTGAAGTACCCTGCAACTATAGTCTGTGATATGTCAAGTATATTGATCTGGTTGTTTGCCAGATATACACATACCTTAGCTGTGATTCCCACGCTGTCCTTACCTACTACAGTTATGATTCTCTTTTTCATTTCATTTATCCTCCTTGTTGATGATGGAGCCTGTACATACAGAACCCATCTTTATTCACTCCTAAAAATCAGCCTATGCCTCTATGGCAGCCATAGGCATGTCTCTTCTGGCTACTGCCAGCCCAAATTCCCTTACATCGTTGGCGTATGAATTGTTTTCAAGCTCCAGCTTGACTGTCTCGTATGCCAACTCTTCAAAATTGTTCTCCTTGCTCAGATGTCCCAGAAGGATACCCTTCACATGGTCATTCAGAAGTCTGTATATGAGCTGCCCTGACAATTCGTTGGACAGATGACCATAGTTGCCAAGGATTCGTCTCTTGAGATAATAAGGATATGGTCCCGCCTCAAGCATTCTGACATCATGATTGGCCTCAACTACCATTATATCTGAGTTGTCAAGCTTATCTACAATATAATCATTATAATTGCCCATATCAGTCGCTATGGACACTTTTTTGCCATCTCCATACAGGCTGTAGCATACCGGATCCGCTGCGTCATGCCAGATGGATGACGGATCAACGGTTATATCCTTTATCAGTATCTTTTCATCAGGACGGATCTCATGAAACAGTCCCTCATCGATACTGCCAAGGGAGGTCATCTTCTTCATCTCAGCTATGGTTCCTGCAGTGGCATATATAGGAACACCGTGCTTTCTTGCCAGAACACCTATGCCCTTCACATGATCTATATGCTCATGCGTTACAAGAACACCATCGAGATCAGACGGCTTTATTCCCTCATCCTTAAGGGCGTTTTCAACCCTCTTGCAGCTTATGCCTACATCCACAAGAAGATGGGTATCGCTATTGCCGACGTAATAGCAGTTACCGCTGCTACCGCTTGCTATACTTAGTAATTTCATAATCTACTCTTCTGTTGTAATTTATTTGTACCATGTGACTGTGCGGTCCATGGTCTGAGATCCATATGACTGTAATATCTTCTGTCAAAGCCCTCAAGCTCACCGAGATTCACAGCAGTCAGGGTCTCTTTAAACGCATATATTCTATCAATAAAACTCTTATCAATCAAGCACTTATGTGCTCCGTGCAGGGATGTATTTCCTGCAAATTCTGATTTCCCCTGAAAACTGTCCGGAAAAAGTCCAAGGCTTACCGCACTTGATATATTAAGACTGCACCCGAAGCCTCCTGCCAGATATACACGTGATACGTCCTCTGCCGTTATCCCCGCCATATCCATGAGGGATTCTATCCCTGCACATATGGCTGCCTTTGCAAGGAGAAAGCTTCTGATCATATCCATGTCAATTGTCACTCCACCTGCAAGTCTGTAGCCTCCGTCTATATACTGATCAACCAGGACTCCATCGTCATTCACTATGTGTAGCAAATTAAGTCTGTTCAGCAGATCAAAGGCTGTGGTTGGAGCTGCAACACCTCTCCTCAGCATTCCCTCAAATGCCGGACCACATGCACATGAGGTGGCATAACCGATACCCTGCTTTGCAAGTATGAGTTCTCCGTTTGTTCCGAGATCTGCAAACAACTGATATTTGTCAGACCTGTCAATGTTACAGACGACTGCACCGCACAATGCGTCAGCTCCAACAAATGCACTGAGGTTAGGAAGACATGTGACTTCAGCACTGCAAAATCTTTCATCATCAAAGAAATCCTTCCCTGATACTGTTATACTGTCAGGATTCCTGATCTCAAATGGTGCATGCCCGAGATTGTCCAGAAGCAGCCGCTCCAGTATTGCATTCATGGTGGTGTTTCCGGAAATAATTATCCTTGATATATCTGCAGGGGCATCCCCCATTCCGGCCAACTCTGAGGAAATCCTTGTGACTACTGAGCTTCTGAGCTTTGTCAGTCCATCTTCTGTGGAGCCTGTTCGGATCCTTGATATGACATCGCTGCCATATTCAATTTGCGGATTCATAAATCCACATCTGTCCGTGACACTTCCATCAGACATATCTATCTGTTCTATGGCGATGGTGGTGGTGCCTAAATCTATAGCTATGCCTATACCACGACCATCGCCATTATATACGTTGTTGGATTCATCAGCACCCTTGTACGAAGCAAGGACTGACATGTTATCCTCACCTATGGTTATCTGTATGTTATCAGTGATAGTGTAGGTACAGCTTTTTACCGTGCCCGCACCTTTTACATCCACCAGACATCTCTGACACCTTCCAAGACCTCCGCAGTTTCCACTGAACACATATCCGGCGCTGCACAGCACCTTGAACAGATTGTCACCGCGTCTGCAGGCGATTATTTTGTTGTCATTTACGGTTAAAGTGAGTTCATTGTTAATCATCGATATCAACTACAATTAATTGTATATTCCCTTTGTCATGACTTCCTTTGGCTTGTAGCCCTTATCAGCAAGTGTGTTGATGATGAGCTGCTTGTGCTCAGGGCCAAATGCCTCCATAGTGATAACAAGCTCAACTGCTGAATTCCTGTTGATGGATACGAACTGGTTGTGCTCAAGCTTGATAACATTTCCCTGGAGATCAGCGATAACCTTTGAAATGTTCATGAGTGCACCCGGCTTGTCAGGAAGAAGTGTTGAAACTGTGAAGATCCTGCTTCTTGCGATAAGTCCGTGCTGTACAAGTGAGGCAAATGTTATCATATCCATATTGCCGCCCGACAGTATGCTTACGACCTTGGCACCCTTTACATCGAGATGCTTAAGTGCTGCCACTGTGAGAAGGCCTGAATTCTCAACAAGAAGCTTGTGATTCTCAAGCATATCGAGGAATGAAACGATGAGTTCGTTATCCTCTACAGTTATAATATCATCTATGTTCTTCTGTATATATGGGAAAATCTTGCTTCCCGGTGTCTTTACTGCAGTTCCATCTGCAATGGTGTCTACATATGGAAGTGTTGTAACCTTCTTGTTCTTCAGTGAGACCTGCATACAGTTTGCTCCGGCGGGCTCAACACCTATGACCTTGATGTTCGGATTCATCATCTTGGCAAGTGTGGACACACCTGTTGCCAGACCGCCACCTCCGATAGGAACAAGGATATAGTCAACGAAAGGAAGCTCCTTTATGATCTCCATCGCAACCGAGCCCTGTCCTGTGGCAACATCGAGATCATCGAACGGATGAATGAATGTATAACCCTTGTCCTCTGCAAGCTCAAGAGCGTATGCACATGATTCATCATATACATCTCCATACAGTATAACCTCTGCGCCGTATGCCTTAGTTCTGTTAACCTTGATGAGAGGTGTAGATGAAGGCATAACGATGGTCGCCTTTACTCCATATGCTTTTGCAGCATATGCCACACCCTGGGCATGATTTCCAGCCGAAGCTGTTATCAGTCCCTTCTGTCTCTCTTCATCTGAAAGAGTGCTTATCTTGTAATATGCACCCCTGATCTTGTATGCACCGGTCTTCTGAAGGTTCTCAGGTTTGAAGTATACCTTGTTGCCTGTTATCCCACTGAAATAGTCACTGTATATGAGCTTTGTAGGGAGAACCACCTTATGTACAATGTCGTAGGCCTCCTCAAATTTCGCAAGTGTCAGTTTGTCTGTTGTGTTCTGTTCTGCCATTTGTTAATGTCTCCTTATGTAAAAATCCTTTTGAAAATCATATATGGTTGTGCACAGATATAAGTACATTGACATACATACATATGATCATTATATATGCCGTAGTATTACATGTCATCGCCGATGAGCATATCGATCTCGGATCTGTCCTCGTCAAAATCTGCGAACAATGCGTTGACATATTCCTGAGGGTCAAATCTCTGGAGATCACCGATCTTCTCACCAACTCCGATAAACTTGACCGGTACGTCAAGCTCTGCCTGGATCGCTATCGCAATACCACCCTTGGCAGTTCCGTCAAGCTTGGTGATAACTATACCGTCAAGCTCAGTTACATTGCTGAACTGTCTTGCCTGTTCAAGGGCATTCTGACCTGTTGTTCCGTCCAGAACTATGAGCGCCTCAACATTTGCCTCCGGATAATCCCTTGTGATGATCCTTCTCATCTTTGCAAGCTCGTCCATGAGATTCTTCTTGTTGTGAAGTCTTCCTGCCGTATCGCATAACAATACATCTGCATTACGGGCTTTTGCAGCAGCTACGGCATCAAAAATCACGGCAGCCGGATCTGAACCTTCACTCTGTGCTATTATATCAGTTCCTGTTCGTTTTGACCACTCCGTAAGCTGTTCAATTGCAGCAGCCCTGAATGTATCTGCGGCAGCCATAATAACTTTTTTATTCTGTGCCTTTAACAGACCGGCAAGTTTGCCTACAGAAGTAGTTTTTCCGACACCATTTACGCCAATAAGCATTACTATAGACTGCTTATTTTCAAAATCATAGGCATTTTCGCCAAGATTCATCTTTTCTTTGATTGTTTCAATGAGAAGATGCTTACATTCCTCAGGCTGTTTTATTTTATTTTCTTTAACTTTTTCCTTTAAATCTTCGATAATCTCTTCTGTTGCACGAACGCCGATATCACCCATTATAAGTGTCTCTTCAAGTTCGTCATAAAAATCATCATCAATCTTTGAAAATCCCGAAAACACCGAATCAATACCTGAGACAATATTGTTTCTTGTCTTTGTTAATCCTTCTTTTAATTTACTGAATAATCCCATACTACTCCTTTTTATTATCTTTGTCCAAATCATTTGCAATTAAATCTACTGATACAAGTGTAGATACACCCTTTTCCTGCATCGTTATACCATAAAGCCTGTCCGCTGCCGACATTGTACCACGTCTGTGTGTAATTACAATAAACTGCGTATGCTTTGTAAGCTTATGAAGATAATTAGCAAATCTTCCTACATTTGAATCATCAAGTGCGGCTTCAATCTCATCAAGAAGGCAGAATGGCGACGGTTTAAGATTCTGAATTGCAAATAAAAGTGCTATAGCCGTGAGTGCTTTTTCTCCACCTGAAAGCTGCATCATATTCTGCAGTTTCTTTCCGGGCGGCTGTGAAATAATAACAATTCCTGCTTCAAGAATATCATCACCTTCAACAAGTTCAATCGTTCCACGTCCGCCTCCGAAAAGTTCTTTAAATACTTTATCGAATTCTTTTTTAATTTCCTCAAACTTCTGTGCGAACTGGACACGCATGCCATTGTCAAGCTCTTCAATCACCTGTGTAAGCGAACTTTCCGCTTCAATAAGGTCATCATGCTGGCCCTTTAAGAAAATATATCGCTCATTTACTTCTTTGTATTCCTCAATCGCATTAACATTTACATCACCCAGATTTTTAATGGCAGTTTTAAGAGAATGTATTTCTTTCTTTAATGATGAAAGATTGTCAAATTCAGGATTTTTAAGTTCCAATGCATAACTATAAGTAAGCTCGTACTCACTCCACATATAATCTGTAATTGAATCACTGCTCTCCTCAAGTTTTTCTTTACCAGAATTAAGACGGTAAACTTCCTTGTCAAGATCAGTTATATGTTCGTTAAGCTTTTCACGTTTTTCAAAGAACACTTTATGGCTTGAATTCATTGCGTCACGCTGGGTTTTAAGCTTGGTAATTTCAAGACTGCATTCTGAAATCTTTTTTGCTGCATTTTTAATTAAAATATTAACATCTTCTATCTCTGCCTGCTTTGACTTGACATCTCCAGCTGTAAGTTCCTGTTTCTGCTTTATTTCTTCTTTTTCCTGATTAAGACGGCTTATTTCACTCTCAAGACGCGACTTATTTTCATCTATAAAGCTTTCTTTTTGCAAAAGCGAAGAATATTCTATCTTAACATGCTCTGAATCAGTAAGATGTTTTGCCTCTTCCTGTTTTTTGCTCTCAAGAAGTGATGTAAGCTCATCAATCTCTTTCTGTGAACTTTCTGTAGAACTGTTTAAGTTCTCAAGATTACCACTCACAAGACTTTGCTGCTGTAATACAGATTCTATCTCTTTTCCTATCTCAGCAACCTGAATCTGCGAATCTTTGTATGAATCAATAATTTCTGATTTCTTTGAAAGTGCCTGTTTGAGATTTAACTGGACTGTATTTTTATTAAGCTGTGCTTCTCGCATCTGCTTATTAAGCACATCAAGTTCTTCTCTTATTGATGCAACAAGCTTTCTTAACTCAGCTATCTCATTTTTTGTATCATTAAACTGCTTATTGACATTTGTAGTATTAACTTTTAACTCTTCAATCTCACGGCGTCGTCCGAGAAGATTTCCCGCATTCTTAAATGCACCACCGGTCATTGAACCACCCGGATTTAACTGTTCGCCTTCAAGCGTAACGATTCTTAAAGAATGTTTATATTTTCTTGCAATAGCAAGTGCATTATCAATATTATCAACAACAAGAATTCTTCCAAGAAGGTACTTTGCCAGATTTTCATACTCAAACGAAATTCTTACAAGGCTGCTCGCAACACCTATAACACCTTTTTCATTCATGCACGGCTCTTTTTCTATTGTATTTCTTCCCGATATCGACGATAAAGGAAGAAATGTTGCCCGTCCAAATTTATTTTCTTTAAGATATGCAATAAGGTTTTTTGCTGTATTTTCATTATCAGTTACAATATTCTGGATTGTTCCGCCAAGAGCCGTCTCAATCGCAGTCTCATATTTCTTTTCGACTTTGATTATATCCGCAATAACACCGATTATTCCCTCATTTTCAGATTTCAGTTCCATAATCTTTCTTATGCTGTTACCGTAACCGTCGTATTTTTCTGTGATTGCGATTAACGACTCAAGTCTTGATTTTTCACGGTGATACTGCTGTGAAAGTTTGTCTGCCGCACTGTTTAAATCAGCGATTTTCTGCTTGTTATCAGCAACAGCAGCATTTTTATGTTCTATTGATAATGTATATTCAGCAATAGTATTTTCTGTTTCTTTAAGCTTATTCTCCAAAGAAGAAATCACTGAATCCTGTGCATTTTCCTGACTTTTGCCCTGGATTATCCTGCTGCTTAACTCTGCTTTTTTAATATTAAGCTGTTCGAGCATTGTCTTGAAACGCTGGTTATCGGCATTTATATTAGATTTTTCATTTAAAATATCATAGATTTTATTCTGGTTTGCATCAATCTTAGATGAAATATCTTCTATCTGTGCAGTTATTTCTTCATGCTTTCTGTCATTTTCAGCCTGTTTTTCTTCAAACTCAGCCAAACTGTCTTTCAAAGCATCTTTCTGATTTATTACATCTTCAAGCGACTTGTTTTTTTGCTCTATATCTTTGTCTATATCAGCAATTCGCTCTGAAAAATGTCTGTTTCCGGCTTCAATCGTTTTTATCTGTTCAGCAAATACATTTATCTGACCTTCCAGACGCTGTTTTTCAACTTCTGTATCTGAAAGTTCTGTATTTACTGATTCTATCCTGCCATTAACTTCTGAAAGCTTTGATTCAATTGAATCATATTCTGCTCTTGTGCTCTCATACTCAGCATTTGCCTGCAAAAGTTCATTTTCAGCAATACTTATCTTTTCATTGACCGCTGTCAAATCTTCGCGGATTTTATCGCTTTCCAGAAGAAATGCATTTACATCTCTTGTCTTTAAATCTTCTTTTAACCTGAGGTATTCCCTCGCTTTTTCTGACTGCTTCTCTAATGGACCTACCTGCTTTTCAAGTTCTGACAAAATGTCGTTCACACGGACAAGATTATCCCGTTCGTGTTCGAGTTTTTTTATCGCTGCAGCTTTTCTTCTCTTAAACTTTACAATTCCTGCAGCCTCATCAAAGAGTTCTCTTCTCTCCTCAGGCTTACCACTTAATATTTTATCAATCTGACCCTGACCGATAATAGAATATCCTTCTTTACCGATACCTGTATCATAGAAAAGCTCTGTAATATCTTTCAGACGGCACGCATGTCCGTTCATCTGGTATTCGCTCTCACCAGAACGGAATACTTTACGTGTAACTGTTACTTCATCATAATCGACAGCAAGTGCATGATCTGAATTATCTAGTGTTATTGAAACATAAGCATATCCTACAGGCTTTCTCGCTTCTGTTCCGGCAAATATGACATCTTCCATCTTTGCACCTCGAAGCTGCTTCGCACTCTGTTCACCGAGAACCCATCTTACAGCATCAGCAACATTACTCTTTCCTGAACCATTCGGTCCAACAATGCCTGTAATACCATTGTGGAAGTCAAAAACTATTTTGTTGGCAAATGACTTAAAGCCCTGGACTTCTATACTTTTTAAATACATCTATCTTTTTCCCTTCGGGTTAATATCAACACCCTGCTCTTTAAGCAGAATAAGTGCATTATATGCCGCTTTCTGCTGTGCGGCCTTTTTTGTGTGTCCCTCTGCTTTTACATTAAATAAATCTCCTGCACTTGCACACACTTCAAATATTTTATCATGTTCAGGTCCTTTTTCGCCTATCATTTCATACTTTACTTCAATTCCGTTAGCCTGAACTACCTCCTGTAAGATAGTTTTGCTATCATAAAAGAGTTTTTTATTATCAAGATCATTTAATATGAACTTCGTGATAAATTCTTTTGCACTAGCAAAACCACCGTCAAGATAAATCGCACCAATTACAGCCTCACATGCATCTGAAACTATTGAATCACGCTTGCGTCCTCCGGTAAGTTCCTCACCTTTTCCAAGCATTATAAACTCATCTAATCCGAATGCCCTCGCACAAAGTGCAAGTGTAGGCTCACATACTATACTTGCTCTGAGTCTTGTCATAGAGCCTTCATTCATCTCGGAATGGTTTTTATATATGTAATCGCTTGAGGTAAGCTCAAGAACCGCATCTCCAAGAAATTCAAGTCTCTCGTTATCGTTTACTTTTCTCATCTTGACTTCATTAGCAAATGAACTGTGTGTAAGTGCTGTTTTCAAATACTTTTCATCATTAAAATGATAACCAATTCTGTTCTGGAATTCTTTTAAATCAGAGTTGTTTTTCACATTAATCTCCATTCTGCCTTTGTGGCTAAAAAAATCGGGCTGTCATATAAGACAGCCCGTTCACATTATTTAACTGCTGACTTAATCTCGTTTACTGCATCTGCAACAGTAACAATCTTCTCTGTTGCTTCATCAGGAATCTTAATGTCAAACTCATCTTCAATTCCCATTACTATCTGCAATACATCAAGTGAATCTGCATTAAGGTCATCAACAAATGCTGACTCCATTGTAATCTTCTCAGGTTCGATGTTTAATACATCTGCAATAATTTTCTGAATCTTCTCAAATTCCATGATAAACCTCCTATATTACTCTTCAACATTAAGTGAAGCTGTAATCTTTTCATTAATTTTTTGTTTTTTAAATTTAACACACTGTATAAGTGCATTGCCAATCTCTTTTGATGTGGCATTGCCATGAACCTTAACCACAAGGCCGTTAAGACCTATCAGTGGTGCTCCGCCGTACTCTGTCGCATCAAGAGTCTTTAACTCCTCTTTAAGCGATTTCTTTATTAAAAGTGCACCTATCTTAGTCTTAAAGCTTGACATCATCGCACCTTTAATCTTCTTTATCAGTGTAGAAGCTGTTCCCTCGTAAAGCTTTAATATTACATTTCCAACAAATGCATCACATACAATAACATCTGCATCTCCCTTAGGAATATTTCTTGCTTCTATACTTCCTATAAAATTAATATCTTTACATTCCTTTAATAAAGGATAGGTTTCCTTTACAAGTGCATTGCCCTTTTCTTCTTCAAGACCGATATTTACAATAGCAACTCTCGGATTCTTTATTCCCAGGATGTTCTCCATATAAATAGAACCCATCTTAGCCCACTGAACAAGGAAG
>OHGX01001009.1_pt1 | contig 10770 bp, 6 predicted proteins | sample 1567841 | NCBI WGS metagenome assembly OHGX01 (sample SAMEA3879587, study PRJEB24766) | human gut metagenome | biome: human-associated habitat; feature: feces | place: USA | collected 1985/1987 | reverse complement strand
TGTCGGTACTTTCGTAAAATCAAAGATGTGTCCGAACACACCACCTGTATTTACACCCTGATGCATGATAATGGTTGCGGTTGTCATTCCCATACCAACCATTCGTCCAACGGAAAGATCCGTTCCTGTAAGAAGGATCAGACCTGCAACTCCAAGTGCTAAAAACATTCTAGGCGATGCCTGCTGGAGAATATTTAAAATATTATTATACGTAAGAAGCGGCGTTCCTTTTTTGATTGGAGTTATGATACATAACGCAACAAAAATAAGAATGATCGCGATGTAGAGTCCATTCTGTAAAAGGAATGTTCTCCGGTTAAATGTATACTTATAATTTTCCCATTTCTGTGCCTGATTTTCTGCAAATGTAAATTTGGACAACCGGAGCAGATCAATCAGATGATACTTGTAACTGTACGCATCATGCTTCCGGTCTTTAATCCTCTGATACTCTTTTTCCAGTTCAATCTTTTCATTGGAAACACGGTTCTTATATACATAATTTTCTTCTTTGACCTCGGCCTGGGCGGAAGTCTTTGCCAGAGTTTCTTTGTGTTCCTTTTCAATCTTTGCAAGTTTCTGCTGATGCTCCTGCAGTGCCTGTTCCTTTTCCGCTATACAACTTGCCTTAACTGCATTATAATACTTGTCAAAATTATTTTTGAGATAATTTTCTGCTTTCCCGATCAGTTTTGCGATCTGGTCTTTGTTCTGTGCCTCTACCGCTTTTGCCTGTTCAAGCTCCTTCTGGCAGGATGCAATCTCAGAATCTTTTTCCCCTTTGGAAAGTGTTTTATCTCTTTTTACGTTTTCGATCCTGCTCTGGTACATAATGACTTTTGCCGTACCATCTTTTCTGAGTTCATCAATCTCTTTTTGTATTTTTCCGACATATTCCTCAATCGGCTGACGCAGTGTTTTTTCCTGCTCCGCTGTAAGAATCTTGCTATTTGCCATATCTGTCCCCCCTGCCTATAAATATTTCGCGCTGAGGCGAAGTAATTCTTCCTGATTCGTTTCCTTTGTATTGACAATGCCCGCAAGCCGTCCGTTCGACATGACACCGATCCGGTTTGTAATACCAAGGATTTCCGGCATCTCAGAAGAAACCACGATAATGGTCTTTCCCTGTTTTGCCATCTGTATGATCAGGTCATAAATTTCATATTTTGCGCCGACATCAATTCCTCTTGTCGGTTCATCCATCATAAACACCTTCGGTTCACGCTCGAGCCACTTTCCAAAAATAACCTTCTGCTGGTTTCCTCCGGAAAGACTTGAAATCATATCGTTTGGTCCCAGACATTTGGTATGCATGACTTTAATTTCATTTGCGGTAGCCTTTGTCATTTTCGGTTCTGAAAGTGCCGCGCCTTTTTTATATGCATTAAGATTTGCAATGGTTGTATTAAATGTAAGATTCCCTTTCAGGAATAATCCATTTGCCTTCCGTTCTTCCGTAATAAGCGCGAATCCATAATCCATTGCCTCTTTTGCACAGCTGAAATTCATAAGCTTATGGTTCAGATAAACACGGCCTGCGGCTCTTGTGCGGATACCGAATATGGTTTCCAGCAATTCTGTCCGTCCGGCTCCCACAAGGCCATATAAGCCAAAAATCTCCCCTTCACGGACATCAAATGTAACATCCTGTAAATACGGCTCATATTTTGTGGACAAATGCTGGATTGATAAAATAACATCTTTCGGCTGATTATCCACCGGTGGAAAACGGTTTTCCAGCACACGGCCTACCATTGCAGTAATCAGTTCATTCATATTTGTTTCTTTTGCACTTTTTGTCATGACCAGATTTCCATCTCTAAGAACTGAAATCTCATCACATATCTCAAAAATCTCATCCATCTTGTGAGAAATATAGATAAGTGAAATACCCTGGTCACGAAGCATCCTCATCATCTGGAACAGCTTTTCAACCTCCTGTACCGTAAGTGATGATGTAGGCTCATCCAATACTATAACCTTTGAGTTGTATGATATTGCCTTTGCAATCTCACACATCTGTCGCTGTGATACTGACATATTTTTCATCGGCTGCTCGAGATTAACTGTCATTCCCAGCTTTCTGAATAATTCAGACGCTTCTTTTTTCATGCGTCCCTCATCAATCATACCAAATGAATTGACCGGATATCTTCCGAGAAACAGATTGTCTACGACATTTCTCTCAAGACACTGGTTCAACTCCTGGTGTACCATTGCCACTCCGTTTTCCAGTGCATCCTTCGGGCCGGAGAAATTTACTTCTTTTCCGTCCAGTACGATGGTTCCTTCATCTTTCTGATAGGTTCCAAAGAGGCATTTCATCATTGTCGATTTTCCGGCACCGTTTTCACCCATCAGTCCCATAATGGTTCCAGGTTTGACATTCATGCTGATATGTTTCAGAACCTTATTTCTGCCGAACGATTTGCTCATGCCGTTAATCGATAAGATATATTTATTCTTATCTTCTGTCATAGCTGCGCTTCCTTTTCTTAGTAAAGAAGGGTATCATTGCTGACACCCCTCTATAATTTCATTCATTTACGGTAACGATTCAGAGACCTCATCTCGATTTCGCATGGCTCTGAATCGTTGCCATTTACACTTTTATTCTGTCTCTAAATTATTTGGAGAGAAGTGATGTATATGCTGCCGCATTATCGGTCTTAACCATGTTAATTGCGAAAGCATCATACTCGCTCGGGTTTCCAAGACGGTTTGTGATATTGGACTCTGTCTGTCCGTCTCCACCGATGTAATCTACCTTCAGGTTCAGCAGATCATCATATTTCTCCAGCAGAGGCTGATAGGTAGAGCTCAGGAAGTTATCCGATGCGTTGTAGATATTCAGCCATACTTTTTTGGATGGGCTCTTGCTTTCATCCAGCTGTTTTGCAACTTTATCGTAAACTTTTGTGGAGTCTGTGAAATCGTTGTAGTTATCGGCTGTTACAGCAATATTTAATGCGTAGTAAGATCTCTCATCATCCTTGTAAACATATACATCATCGCTTAATACGTTTCCTGCATCATCCTCTGTGCCGATACCTGTATCAATATCTACACCATCGAGTGCGTTTCTAAGTACACGAAGTGTGAGGTAAGCCTGAACGTCAGCATGCTGGCTGATTGTTCCGCCATAGCCCTCTGCGATAGCTGCTACTGCATCACTGTTGGCATCGTATCCGAATGTTGGAACCTTGTTGTCCTTTGACCATGCATTGAACATTGACATTCCCATTCCATCGTTGTTAGAAACAACTACGTCGATTGACTCGCCAAATGATGATGACCATGTTCCGATTGCATTTCCTGCTGTAGCTGCATCCCATGTAGCTCCTGCTGAGTTCTTCATCTCCTGTGATGCAAGCTCTCTGATCGTATATGTCTTGCCATCAACATCAAGCTTAGCATCCTGTACTACTGTTGCCTTACCATCTACGTTTGTTCCGGCTGGTGTTGAATCAACTGCTCCGTTTGCATCAACTCCTGTGCCAAGTGCTGAACGAACACCTCTTGTACGTGCGATTGAATCATTGTGTCCGATATCACCGATTGCAAGTACATATCCGATGACTCCATCACCGTTACGATCGATCGTTGCTGCATTTGCCTTGATGTAATCAAGAACCATCTGGCCCTGGAGCTCAGCACCCTGATTAGCATCAAATCCTACATAATATGTGTCCTTGTTGTAGCTAAGAGCGTCCTTGTCAAGCTCTCCTGTTGAACTGTTAGATGGCTGACGGTTGAACCAGCAAAGTGGCTTGTCCTTGTTGGCTACTCCACTGCTTGAGCTTCCGCCACTTGAGCTTCCGCCTGATCCACATCCTACCATTGATAAAGCAAGTGTTGCAGCTGCTGCTACAGCTAAAATTCTTCTTTTTCTCATATTACATTCCCTCCTGTTCTTTGAACATCAGCCCATTTGTAATTGCCTTCGGCAAGGGCTGATGCTGCATGTTAAGTTTTCTGAAACTTAACACATCCTTTGGCTTTGTGTGTTTTATTTTTTCGTCTTGCCTCATTGACTGTACTCATTATAAGTTGATACGGGATTTGAAAGAATAGAATATTTTTGGATTAATTAGCAAAATTTTGTGATTTATCAAAATTTTTATAGATATTTTTACCAATAGCGGTTGATTAATAGTTATATATTAGGATATTTTTGACTTAATAGTGATGGTTTAGCTTGCTTTACTGGGCAATTTTCACCTGTCACCGGCAAGTTTGGAGGGCGGAATGGTCTGTGATAACATATTCTATACGGTGGCTTAGCGGCGTTTTAGTGGCACTTCCTATAACAGCTTGTTTTTATCTTTTGGTTGTTTTCCATCTGTTTTGCGCATAAAATTATCCCTCTTTAACTTAGAATATGCAAATAGATACAAGTTTTAGAATTTTTGTATCTAATAAACTTATTTTAAGGAAAAAGATACAATTTTGTGCTCTTTTACATATAGTCATAAAAGCAAGCTGCCTTCCTCACATAGCACATGACACAACAGTACATGTTTCAACAGCACATGTTACAATAACGCATGCCACAACCGCACATACCGCAATAGTACATGACACAATAACACTTGCAACGCATAGCACATACAGCATAACACAAGCCTCTCGCGTCACTGCACATTTATGGCGATGAGCAATTCATGCTAAAACATGGTCATGTACAGTAATCCACGCAAGCAAAAAAGAGCGTGGGTTCGACTCACCCACGCTCTTTTTCAGGCTTACATATTCACATTCAAGTAATTTCCACAATAAGGACATTTGCTGGAATATCCAGTCGCTGCACGGAAACTCGAACCACAATTCGGGCATCTGACCGCCACAAGTCTCAGCTTATCCGGTGCCACCGGCTTGTCGTCCATGAGCTCTTCCTCACCAGGAAGCCTCTCATCCCTTACTGAATCCGGATCATAGCCGTATTTGCCGTTGTACTCAAATATATCTATCGTCAGACCTATCGGGTACATGCCGGCACCCCTTGTGAATCCCGTTGGTATTATAGCCTCCCGCTCGACATGGTAGCTGTCAAAGTAATGCACGATCGTGTCCATCATATATGTATTGTTCACCTTAACAGAAGTATTCTCTGTGTATCCATATATCTTTGCAGGATACTTCACACCTTTTTTTACTATCATCTTCTTGTTGTGGACCAATATCGCCACCACTATATCCATGCCCCCACCGATCAGTAAGAAACCTCCCGGAAGGCTCAACATAGCCAGGGGGAATTTTCCCGGCTCCGCCACAATTGCAAATATAATTCCCACGAAAACGCCGACAGCAAGGAATATACTGCCAACCAAAACCACTATCTTATGAGCCGCATTCATACTATTTCTTCCTTTCTCAAATATCTGCAAAACCCACCGATTCTCTGCTCATACCATGTCTACATCACCATCTGCCAGATTATGTACAATACAAGCAAGTGTCCCGGATAAAATGCATAACAGAAGTATTTAAACCACTTCTTATGGTATCCCAATTTTCCATTGTATAGCCATATCACTGGCAATGCGATTAGCGCAAACGCCTGCTGCGGGAATTCAAAGCTATGTCCCGCTATACTAAATGTATAACAATATCCACTAAGCAGCTGTGCATTGATATAATACATACACACGAGCTGTGCTATCAATTTCCATGGTTCCTTGCCCCGGAACAGATAGAACATTATAACCATGACAACTCCCGCTCCATAGAAATCAACCATGGTGATCGTTCCTATCACATATCCCACAAGAGTCACAACAATCGCAACCGGGATCCACAGCCATACCTTGCCCGTTTTCCTCACCTTGTCTATCAATGCTATCAGCAGCAATCCTATGAGAAATGTCCAAAGTACATTCTGATGAAACAGATACAGGACACTGTCTCCGGACACAAGATCAAACGGAACTTCAGATATCACCGCAAATATCAGCATTCTGCACAGATATCTGCGGAAATTACTGGTGTGATAAAATCCCTCAACTATCATGAAGGCAAATATCGGAAATGCTATTCTTCCTATGCACGTAAGTATATCCACATACGGAAACAACGTTGCCCACATGTGATCACTGAGCATGCATGCCATCGCAATGATATGCAGCATACAGGAGCTGAATACTCCTGCCTTTATATTCCAGGACTGTTTCCCCGGATCAATCATTTTACCATTCTGTATATCCGTCATATTGATTCCTCCTTTTTATATGACTTCGTCATATTGGTTTCTCCTCTTCATAATGTATCGCCCCTCTCGCTCATGCGAGCGGGGCACGTCGTCGGAACCATTCCGATAATATGACTCCGTCATATTGGTTCCTCCTCTAATATGTGCCGCCAACTCCTTCGCCCTTGTTAAATCCGAATATGGCGCAGCATATCAGATCTATGATAAACAATACCGACAATGTGATACATATAATGTTCTGCACTTTTTTGCTCTTGGAATTCAGAAATTCACTGAGCTTCGGTGCCGCTATATACACTCCAAACAGGCTGCCCAAACCAAATGCAAGAAGTCCCACCAGACATATTCTTCCATTTACATTAAGAAACTCGTTCTTGTAGTCCCAATACTGTGAATTAAAGAAGAAGTCCAGTGCCCAGCTTGCTATGAATTCTATGATTCCACATACCACCATCGCCATAGCAAACAGCTTTGCCTTATCTGCCTTGAAGCGGTCAAGCAGGAATATGATAGCAACGCCGCCGACTCCGTACACAGGCAGCCACGGTCCATACATGGTTCCACGGTTTACAAGAACATGATCCATAACTATATAGAGTACGACCTCCCAAAGCCATCCTATAAAACAGAACACGAAGAAGAAGAAAATGAAGTCCCTGAGACTGTATTCACTCTTCACCTTCATTCCCTCAGGCACCTCGACCGCGACATCCTGGAGAATATAGGCTGGTTTAGTCCATACCTCAGCAACTCCCGCGTCTCCTGCCGACTGATAAGCAGCCTCGATAACCTTTTTGTTATATGGTGCAGCATTGAATGCTTCCTCGACAAAATTTTCCACACCTATATTCTGTCTGAACCAGAAGTACATCTCCACATCAAGCTCCATCTGAAACGGTAATGCTACCAGAAGTCCTGCAACCGGTATAGCCTTGATCATCCACACGTGGATGCATGACAGATCCGTCAGGAACATTTTCCACTTATAGCCTCTCGTCATCTCCCTTGACATGTTCTTCGCATCTCTCCACTTGAGTCTTGGATTCTCCGCCAGGAGATATGGAACCATCCTATACTGATAATACTTGTACACACCACCGATTATCGTGAGCCACCAGAGTGTCATAACAACATTGTAACAGAACATGACCCACATAAGTCTGAGTAAATAATGTCTGTGGAAAGGTGCAAACATTCGGTTGACGGACACCTTGTCACTGTATCTGCACTCCATGGCATAACGGCATTTGCCCACTATCGCCGCACTCTGTATAAAGAAATGGACAACAGCCATGATAAGAGCAGATATCAGGAGCATCACTATGACCTCGCCGGGATTTCTCTCCACATATGCCGTGTTGGCGCCTAAAAGCTTGATGATCCAGGTCTGCTTCGCCGTCACCGAGTCTATCACACGGGCTACTGTCTCGGCTTTTTTCTCCGACATATGCTCAATCATCGGCATATTCTTTACATACTCCTTGAGTATGGTCACATTGTCAGCCTCATGCTCGGTCTCCTGTCCAAGCACCTGATCTATTCCCTTCACGAATTTTGTCTGGGAAGAATCATCTACCCCAAGATAAGAGAAAATAAAACACACAGCGACCATAGCCATCCAAGCCATAAGTCCACGTTTAAATACCGTGTTCCACGCTCCCTTTTTAAGCTGTTTCCTGTTCCAAGTCATTATAATACATTCTCCCTTATAGAATTTTAAATGTTATCATCTTACGTCTATATCCCGCATTTTTAATGTCACATCACTCAGGCAAACTGTGAAACTCATAACCTGAATCCCCCTAGATGAAGTCGAAGGTTGCCTGCTCATAGGAAAGTTCCTGATATTCCAGTTCTTCCTGATCCGTCTTACTGGTGTAGTCCACCACTACCGTCTGCTGCTTTCCGCCCACCATCTGCTGTCCCAGGATATAGTTCACATCAAAGCGTCCTGTGATGGCCGGTGTCGCGCCACGGGCAGGTACGATGAGCTGCACATGATTAGCTGCCAGCATGGCAAATATAGGCTCCCATATGTATATATCCTTCGCCGCACCAAACGGGTTGTCAATAAATATTGTTTTAGACTGTACCGACTCCTCCGGTGCCAGGCTGTACATTCCTGCAATGTAGTTGATGACAGCAACCAGAAACTGAATGTAGATACCCTGGGACTGTCCTGTACTTCCAACAGCTTCCTCATACCTGAGATACCGGCTCTGCTCCTTTATCCTCTCCCTCTTGTAGAGATTGAGTCTGATGGCATTCATATCTGTAACCATGACACCGAACAGCTTCTTGAGGCCCAGACAGTCACGGATGTACTTGATCCTCTTTCGTTCATCCTCGTAGGCATCCGCACCCTTCACTATGTCATCTATATAATCAGACATCCTCTGCTTTACAAATTCATCCTTCACGTAAGGTATGGTGAGATCGACCATCTTGATGACATCATCGCCCACCGTGATACGTGACAGCTTTGGAAGCTTCTCAAGCTCAGTCTTCACATCCATACATCTCTGTACACACTGATTCTCGAAGTTCTCCTTGATGGCAACCATATCCTCGATACCCTTCTCAACGCGCTCCTTCTCCAGCTTGATGAACTCAATAATCTGAAGAAGATTTGCCAGAAGTTCCTTTGCCTGACTGTAGGTATCCGGAACCTGCACATCCTGTCTGATCGTATTGGCCATCTCGAATACACCCATCTCCACTAGTGTATCCGCCGTCTGTCCCTTGAATCTCATGATTTCATTCTTCGCGCGGTCAAGGGCTTTCATGCTCCTGTCGTACTTCATGAGACTTGTCTCAAATAACTGTCTGAGGGTATCCATGTCTTCATCCAGTACATTTCCACCGGACACATCTATGTCATTTGTATCGACTATTCTCTTTACATCCTTGTACAGATCCACCATGAAACCATACTGCTTATAGTAATCGCTGTACGCCTTCTCAGCTTCTTTGAATATGCGGTTCATATCCGCAAGCACCGCATCTCCATTGGCTATGGCTGTATCTGCATCGGCTGCAGATATCTCCTCACGTACATAGCTGCCATCGCCGTATGTGCGGTTGATGTTCTCTATCGCATACTCTATGCTTCCCTCAAGCTTGCTATACGCCTTCTGGTCAGCCTTCTGCTGCTGCATCAGCGACGCCTCTATCAACGTGAGTCTTGCCAACTCATCGTCCATCTCCCTGAGATTGTCCTCAGACGTCGGATAGAGCTCTCCTGCCCCGGCAAATACCGCCATGTCAAAGCCTCTCTTCTCTATGGTCTTCTGTATTCTGTCCATTGACTTCTTCAGCGCATCCATGAGCTTCTTCTTGTCCTCAAGATCCGGCGCATGCTCCTTTGAAACCGCCAGCATAGCCATAAATTCCTGTTCAAGCCGTTCATCTGAAATGTCCAAAGTCTCCTTGTATTCCTCCGGTATTCCGTCCTGCCATGCCGCAGCAGCCACGCCTGCACCATCTGCATTTTCAGCAACTCCCGCATTCTCAGACTTCGGCAGATACGGTTCGAAATACTCCGTCCACTTGTACTGGATATCCTCTATATTCCTTGTAAGCCCCGCAAGCTTTGCCTCAGTCTCTCCAACCGTCGTCGACCACTTCAGCACATCGCTCTGAAGTCCTGACAGCTTTGCCACAAGGTCAGACTTCCTCTGCTTATACTCGGCAAGTCTCTGCTCCTCCGGTCTTGCAAGATCCGACAGCTGCTCTATCATGACAAATGTCTGTCTTCTGTCAGATTCCTTCTGCTGACTCTGCTGCAGATCTCCATATCTCTCGGTGTTATTCTTAAGCTCCGTCTCTGTAACCTTGATCGATGTCTTAAGCTCCTCAAGCTCATCCTTCTTATCGAGCAGTGCCTGGTTCAGCTCTCTCTCCCTGTCCTCGGCACCTGTATATCTCGCATCCACAAGCCTTGTGACAAATGCAAGATCCTCCTGATAAGTCGCAAGCTTCTCATTTATCAGACTGATCTCCTCCGTGAGACCTGCTATCTTATCAGCATTTGCCTTTCTGGCGTCCTCTATGGAGTCCTTAGACATGAAATATTTCCTGTCTCTTCCTATGATAAGCATGTTCTCGGCGGGAACTATCGCTGAGTCTGAAAGCTTATCCATATCGTACACCATTACACATTCGCTGCCGGTGTCTATCGAACCGAGATTTATATCGTCCTCCAGACTATCAAATCCCTTTGTCACAACACTGTACGGCAGGTATGGATTTGCCTGAAGCAGCTCCTCCTTTGTATCACCCGGGAGTGCCGACAGATAATCCGCACCATGCATGGCCATGAGCCCATGTCTGGTGGAGATGTAGTTTATCACAGTCTCAGCACCCTCCGACGGCGGAAATGGCCTGCCATCCTCATAGCATTTCGCAAGCTTTGTCAGTCTGTCGATCTCCTGCTGGCGCTTGATCGTCTCTGTTATGGTGCCCCTAATCCTGTCATTTATAACACCTGTTATATCCGTCTTATTTGAGGGATAACGCTTTATAAAGCCATATTTATGAGCATTTTCCGCAAGCCAGCT
>OHGX01001006.1_pt1 | contig 10795 bp, 10 predicted proteins | sample 1567841 | NCBI WGS metagenome assembly OHGX01 (sample SAMEA3879587, study PRJEB24766) | human gut metagenome | biome: human-associated habitat; feature: feces | place: USA | collected 1985/1987 | reverse complement strand
CTCTCCTTGATACTTCCGAAATTATCCTCAATCTCATGAATCATTGACACCTGCTTGTCCATCTCCGTCATAACAGTATCCATCGAGCTCAACGTATCCTCTGCATTGACATTAAGCTTATCTATAATCTGCTGTATATCCCCTGTTGAGTTCTTAGTCTGCTCAGACAGCTTCCTGATTTCCTCCGCAACAACAGCGAAGCCTCTTCCTGCTTCCCCTGCCCTTGCCGCCTCGATTGAAGCATTAAGTGAAAGCAGACTGGTTCTGCTTGATATTTCATTGATTATACTGACAATCTTCTCCATATCCTTTGTATGCTCATGAAGCTCTCCCATATTTTCCCTTACAGCACGACTCTCACTCTCCATGCCATTTGTTCCTGACACAACCTCCTCAACAAGCTGCTGTCCCACCATCACATCCTTATCAGATTGTACAGCAATAGTCTCCAGTCGTCCTGCTATATCCACAGTGTCCTTTATTATGCCCTGTATACGTTCTGTCATGACAGTCTGCTACTGTATACTTGACACAGTATTCTCCATACCTGCTGATACATCGCACATTGACTGAGCTACATTATTGGTCGCCTCAGAAACCTCTCCAACGGTACCCTTTATCGACTGCGTAGAACGATTGATAAGCTTTCCCGCAGAAATAATCGACTGCATCATCTCCTCCTGCCTCTGCTGCTCTGCGGCAAGCTCTGCAAGCTCCTCCTTTGTCATAATAGCACCTGTCGGGTTATTAGGATATGCAAGTATAAGTATCTTAGTCTTATCTGTTATTGATGCTATAAGTTCTTCTTTTGTAAGCTTGAATTCATTCTCGGCTTTTAACTCAATAGCCACCGGCTTTGCATCTGCCATAACCGCACATGGGACATAAGATACATAACATGGCTGCGGAATCAGTACTTCATCCCCCGGGTCAACCATGCAACGAAGTGCAACATCTATCGCTTCGCTTCCTCCTACTGTGACCATTATCTCATCTTCAGCACTATAATTCAAATTATATTTTCTTGCAATATAACGGCTTATCTCATACCTTAACTCTTTTAAACCGGCATTTGACGTATAAAATGTGCGGCCTTTTTCAAGCGAATAAATGCCCTCTTCCCTTACACGATAAGGGGTGTCAAAATCGGGTTCCCCGACACCAAGCGATATTGCATCAGGCATTTCACTTACTATATCGAAAAATTTACGTATTCCAGAAGGCTCAATATCAACAATTTTTTTAGATAAAGCATCTCTCATGGTGTCACCGGCATCCTTTCGTCTTTCTCAGGTTCGCCAAGAACTTTTCCATAATCTTTATATTTTTTTAATACAAAATGTGTTGAAGTGCTTAATACCGAATCAAGCGGTGCAAGCTTATTGGCGACAAACTGTGCTACAGATTTCATTGTCTTTCCCTCAATAATAACCGTAAAATCAAATCCGCCTGACATAAGATATACAGAAGTTATCTCATCATACTGGTATATTCTTTCAGCAATGCTGTCAAATCCAAGCCCTCTCTGTGGTGTAACCTTAACCTCAATAAGTGCCGTAACCTTTTCTTCACTCGTTTTATCCCAGTCAATTATCGTATTATATCCGCATATAATATGCTCTTTTTCCATATCAGCGATTTCATTGGCTACCTCCGGCTCGCTTATCCCCAGCATAACAGCCATATCCTTTATATCTATTCTTGAATTTTTTTCAAGCATATTTAAAATCTTTTCTCTCATATCATAATCCTTTCACTGTACATGCAGTCTCATTCTGCTGTTGTTTCACTCTGCATCTCCTGCAGTCTGTAAATTTCGTCCTGTACCGGTTTATCAAGGAAACGAACCTCATCAAGATTATTGATTATCTTATCATTGCCATCCGTAACTTTTCCTATAACACATGCGTCAATTTCCTCTTCTGCAAGTGCTTTTATAATACGCTCCGAATCGGATGATGTTATCAAAAGACTTCCACAAGAATTTAATTCATATGGATTAATGTCAAATATTTCACATATCTCTATTATTTCCTGTCTGACAGCTATTGCCCTGAAATCCACCAGAAGTCCTGTTCCTGATGCTTCAGCCATATCCCATAACGCTGCATATACACCACCCTGTGACATATCGTGCAAAGATACAGCACCATTTTCTATCGCTATACAGGCTTCTTTTGCAATTGACAAATCACTTCTATTGCCATATGCACGTTTTACTACATCTTCAACATACTTTTCAAGTATTTTTTCTCTGTTATTATTTATAATATACTGTACTCCACCTATGCCGATACATTTTGTCATTATAATATCGTCTCCCGGCTTCGCCATATTGCTTCCGACAGCATGTGGTTCTTTCACATTTTCTGTAAATCCAACTGCTGTAACCGCTACAACAGCTCTTGTATTTCCTGCCTCAACCTGTGTATGTCCACCTGAAACAACAAGCCCAAGCTGTGCACAATCCGCAGAAATCTTTTGCATTATCTCTTTTAGACGTATCTCACGCATATCCTGTGCAAGATTGACGCAGCACTGGATATACTGCGGTCTTCCACCTCTTGCATAAATATTGTTAGATGCTGTATAGACAGGTTCAAAACCGCTGTCTGATGCAATTACAATACCATTTTCAAGGACTGAAGCATCTGCACCAATTGACGGCTTGACAGCAAGGCTGTTCTTTGCAGGTTTTATATTTTTTAATACAGAACGACTGATAACTGAATTTGTTATTTTTCCTGTTTTCATATTCTCCTCCGGACCGCATTTAATATTCTATATTTAACATATTGAAAAAAAAGGCGATTTAATATATCATTTCATTAATAAATTATTTAACGAAATGAAAGCAGTGCAGAGGCAACCATCGGTACAACCATCGCGACTACAAGAAAAATAATTATAACCGCTGTCAATATTTTCTTATTTTTTTTGTTATTAAAATTAATCATATTTCCTCTTTTCCGCACTGTTTTCCATAGATTGGAGATTCAAATGCATTTAATACTGCCCTATTTTATAATAATACTTATCTTAATGCAAATATATTTTAAAAGAAATAACAACAAAACCGCTGGCTTAAATGAAGATTTTTTCAAGCGTGAAAGTGAAGCCAACCAAAGCCGTAAACGCGATATTTCAAATCTTAATTACATAACAATACCTGATAATCTGCCATTTATAAAAACCGACATTGCCGAAATAAGCAATGCCGAACAGAATATTATGAATCTTAAAGATGAAAAAATCCTGAACCTTACCGGCAAGACTAACACCGATTTAAAACTGGAATATGGTGTTGCCAATCTTTCAGAACTTACAATATATGAAAATAATTTCCATACGCTGTGTCGTGAAATTATTAACCTTGCAAAAGCACTAATTGATAACGGATATGAAAAAGAGGCTGTCAGCTTCCTTGAATTCGGAATCCGCAGCCGCTCAGATTTATCTGCCAATTATGTAATGCTTGCAGAAATCTATTCTAAAAACGGCGAAAATGAAAAAATTAATCACCTCAAAAAATATGCAGAAACTCTTAATACTATAACAAAAGATTACATAATCAAAAAAATCGACGCATACCTTTTATAACAAATTATCTGCCATAGCAATTATTTTCCATAATTAGATATAATATTATCAATAAGCTTTGATGCACGGCTCTTCGTCAGTGCATCAATGTCTTCAACCGGCTCAAGCCCATGCTTTTCGGTAAGTGCTATAAGATATTTTCTTTGTGCCGCAGTAATCGGAGAATCCTTCTTTGCTGAATAGTTAAGCTCTATAAGCTCATCAAATCCTGTATCATCAGGTTTAATTTGATGGAGCTTCTCATACAGTTTCATTGCACTCAATGCATCATCATATGCCCTGTGCGAATTTCCTGCATCAATCCCAAAATATCCACACAGATATTCAAGTGTTTTATGCGGTACTTCGGGAAGAAGCCTTCTTGACAGCTTCAACGTATCAATTCCACTCTTTTTAAAATCAAGTCCCGAATTAACAGCCGCCTTTTTAATAAAACTGTAATCAAATATTACATTATGTCCAAGAATTGGCATATCTTTTGTAAAATCAACTATGTCACTTATTATCTCTGTTATCGTCGGCTTTCCTTCAACCATATCATCTGTAATGCCTGTTATCATGGTGATACGTTCGCTGATTCTTATTCCAGGATTAACAAGTGTTGAATAACTGTCAACAATTTCTCCATCAGATATTTTGGCCATTCCTATTTCTATTATCTTATCTTCTGCCGGATTAAGACCTGTCGTCTCAATATCAAGGGCAACAAATGTATTAATCATTGTATATTCCATTTCCAAATATATTACCAAGTATTGCAAGATATACTATATCCATCTCGCTCCACTTGCTCATCTGCCTGTTTCTGTTAAATGAAACAATAACATCATTTTCATCACTGACATTAACTATAATCTGGACAGCCTGGTTAATTCCCATATTAATAAATGCCTTAACCGTATTTTTTGCACGTCTTTCAAAAAAATTGATATTATCAATAACTTCAATACCATCTTCCGTAAAATCAGCTATATATGCCTTATCGTTAAGATAATCATTATCTTCAGCAATATCTTTGTTACCTATTATAATCTTTCTCTCCCAGGCTTCTCCTGTATGGTGATAAATAAATATGCTGTCTAATGCAAAAGCTCTCTTTATTTTATCAGCTGACTCCATAATGATGTCTTTTCCATTTTTTCTATAAGCATTAACTATATCATTAACAACCCCGATTTTTTTGTACTTGTAGAACATGTATGCCTCTGAATTAGGCATTCCTTTGCCCTTCACATAATCCTCATGCAAATCCGGGAGATATATTATATATCTGTCCCTGCCTTTCTCTTTTGCAAGATAAAGCATCTTATCTGCTATATTAAAAAGTTCTTCATATGTCTGTCCGTCACATGGATATGTAGATGAACCGATAGAACATGTGACATGCGGCTTATCAGGCTGGTTATTATACATAAATGAGACGTTATTGCGGATTGTACGAAGCACATTTCTTATCTCATCATTGCTCTTGAGCCCTTCAACAACGATAAACATCTCATCTCCGCCAATTCTTCCGGCTACACCCTTTCCTTCAACAGACTCTTTAATAACATCTGCAACATTGCATATTACCTCATCTCCAAACATATGACCAAACTCATCATTAATCGTCTTAAAATTATCGATATCTATAATTGCAATTGTAACAGGACATCCGGGTTTTGACTCAATCAGCCTCTTTGTATATTCCGTAATCGCACGCTTATTAAGAATATCCGTTCCTACATCAAGTGCATCTGAATTAAGATATACATGCTCTTCATCATTGACAGGGCTTATCTTTGACATTGTGGCAATTACATGCTTTTTGCCATTAAAATCTATGATAGTCTTACCTTTGACAAGACACCATTCCATTCCCTGTGAATTCTCAAATATCTTCATCTTAAACTCACGTTCAAATATCTCTGTTCCATTGGCAAAATCATCACAAAAAGAATCAAATATATTGCGTGTAACACCATATACATTGCCATTGGCAAGCATTGTTCTACGCCAATCAGCTAAAGTTCCCCGGTAAAAATCTACCTGCTGGTGGCTCTCCATCATAAAAATTCTCAATCTGTCAGTCGATACGTCATATGAGAACATAAGATACTCCATAAGACTGAAATATTCCATATATGTGTTATCAGCCTTTGTATCTGTATGTTTAAAAAATACTCTTATATCAAAAATCGATATACTGCATATTCTGCTGTTACAAACATTATCCGCAGGTTCAGCTTCATCTATAATATAAACAAACCATCTGTATCTTCCTGTATTATCTACCATTCTAAGTGCCGTAACAAATCCCGATTCACTCTGGACATTCTTTACAGCTGTCTCAAGCTGGTTTATATCACTTGGATGTATAAGTCGTGCAATTTTAGTATTAACGAGATTGTCTCCTAAAAAATCTTTAAGCTCATCATCTACTGACAAAATATTAAACTGTTCATCTATTATAGCTTTACCTTTAAAAAACACGTTATTATCCATTTTACCACCATTTCAAAAATCATTGTTCATTTATAATAATATAATTAATATTGATATACAAGTACCAATTTTTCTCTATATTAATTTAATAAATCTACATTTTTCCGTTTTATTTTTAATAATTTTAAAAGGTAAAAATTTAATCGCAATATTTTTTTTATATAAAAACAAAGACACCCCACAAGAAATGTCTGAAAACACCATTGTAAGCTGCCATTTTAATAAAAACACAATAAATAATCAGTTAAAAATGCCTAGAGCCGGAATCGAACCAGCGACACGAGGATTTTCAGTCCTCTGCTCTACCGACTGAGCTATCTAGGCTCAAATTTTTTATAAAATTATAACATCAAAAAAGCAGAGTGTCAAGTACCACTCTGCTTTCTGCAATATTCCTCATATAAATCCGGTCTGTATTTTTTTGTTCTTTCAATTGACTTTTCAAGTCTCCATTTTTCAACATTTGCATGGTGTCCTGAAAGAAGAACATCCGGAACTTTTTTCCCTTCAAACACTTCCGGTCTTGTATACTGTGGATATTCAAGAAGCCCATTTTCAAAGCTCTCTGTCTCTGCCGATTCTGAATTATGAAGTACGCCCGGAACGAGTCTTGATACTGTATCTATAACAACCATAGCAGGAAGCTCGCCGCCTGTAAGCACATAATCACCTATCGATACATAATCAGTCACGATTCTTTCCAACGCTCTCTCGTCTATGCCCTCATAATGTCCGCATAAAATAACCAGATCGTCTTCTTTGGCAAAATCCTGTGCCATTTTCTGGTTAAATGTATATCCCTGCGGCGTCATATAGACAACTCTGGGCTTTTTTCCTATCTTTTGTACAAGACTGTCATACGCGGCACACACAGGGGCAGCCTGCATGACAAGCCCTGCCCCTCCACCGTATGGATAATCATCAACCTTCATATGTTTATTATTGGCATAGTCCCTTATGTTTACCGCTTCTACACTAAGACAGCCATTTTTAATTGCCCTGCCGGTAATACTTGTATTAAGCCCGTCTATTATCATATCAGGAAACAGTGTCAATACATGAAAATTCATTACTCTCCTCCAGACGCCTCAGCAATCATTTGAATGCCTTGGCAATGTTATTTAAAAGGAATGGATAATATCCGCTATTAAGATTACATCCGTTACCTGTGCAGTCTCCTTTAAGATATCCGCTCTCATCCTTATATGAATTAGCAATATCAATATATGTCACATTCATTGAGGCTGCTTTACTCTCAAGCTGTGTATTTATCGTATCAAGCACACTCTGTTCTACACTTGAACGTCCTTCAAATGCATAAGTAACCGGAAGCACTGATACTACATAAATCTTTGCAGATGGACACTTTGACTTAACTGATGATACAACCTCGCTTATATTATCACCGATAGCTTCGCCGCTCATTGTTCCATAGTTCGCATCATTTAAACCAAGCATAATTACGACTTTCTTAGGGTTTGCAGATGCTACAGAATCAATATAGTCAGCAGCTTTACGTGTTGTCATATTATCATCTGATACAACCTGTGAATCTGACAGGTATCCATAATAGGACATACCGCCTGCAATAAAATCACCGAGCACAACTGTGTCTGCATATGAATCCTTAGCTGTAAAATCTTCCTGACCAGCCGTGCCTTCAACTTTATATACATTACCAGAACTGCCCTGTGCAGCCTGTGTTGTCTGAGACTGTGTCTGAGCCGGTGCTGCTGTAGTTGCCTGTGTTGTTGTCTCATTCGTGCTCTCATTACTTGTAACATCAGCCTGCGTTGTCTGCTGTGTCACTGTTGGTTTAGTATCGTTTTTCTTTTTTCCTGAACATCCTTTAAATATAATTGCAAGAACAATAAGGACAATTACAATTACAACTCCTGTAATAAAATAATTGCGGTATTTGTTCCACATTCTCATTTTTCGGTTAAGTTTAATTTCGCTTTTTGTTTCGTCACCTGTATTCTTAGGCATAACAAAATCGCCCCTTTCTTCATTTTCTATTATGAATTAAATCTGATTATTCAATTTTTTAAGAACAACTGCTGACTTTGCCCTGAGACCAATATCAAGCCAGCCGCCACTTAACGTATATCCGAGCCTTGCCGTACTGTAACCATTTTCATATGTCACAAATATCTGCTCAACATCGCTGTTATACGGAAGTCCTGCTTCCCACACAGGAACCTTTGTCCTGCGTTCTTCCGGTGAATTATTGATAATAACTATAACCGCATCATCACGGTTAAATCTTGCATATGAAATCAGATTATATTCTGATAAAAGCTGCTTATACGAACCGCTCATTAATACTTCGCACGATTTGTGCATCTTAATGACATCACGGTGGAAATCTATAAGCTCTTTATCTTCCCTGCCCCATGGATAAGTTCTTCTGTTGTCAGGGTCAGTCCAGCCACACACTCCGGCTTCATCTCCATAGTATATTGTCGGTGCTCCCGGCCATGTCATCTGTATAACTACAGCCTCCATAAAGACTGCTTTATCTATATTTTCACCTGCTGCCTCAGGTCCTGCATTTGCAAGCCTTGCAACGCGGTGGTTTGTTCTTGTTAAAAATCTTGAATGATCATGATTTGACAGCTCATTCATTGAAATACTAACAGGCTGTCCACCCATTCTTGACATATTATGATGCATAGCACCAAAAAAATTATCTGCGTTGCCGAGCATATCCTCACGGTACTGGTCACTGTGTTTTTCCATTCCGGTAAGAAACCATGTGACAGGCTCCATAAATGCATCATAATTCATAACCGTGTCCCACTCTCCGCCTGAGAGCCAGTCATATGAATCGCCATAATGCTCCGCCAGAATAACAGCTTGTGGATTGGCATCCTTAACTGACTTTCTGAACTTTTTCCAGAATTCATGGTTATACTCGGGACTATATCCCAAATCTGCCGCCACGTCAAGTCTCCATCCGTCAACATTGTATGGTGCAGACACCCATTTCTTTCCAATGTCCAGAATATATTCTTCAAGTTTCTTTGAACCTTCATAATTAAGCTTAGGAAGTGTATCATGTCCCCACCAGCCGTCATATGAACCATTATCAGGCCACTGGTCACTGTAAAACTTAAAAAAGCTGTGATATGGGCTTTCAAAACGCTCATATGCTCCCGACTCATACTGGTCGCGGCTTCTGCTGTAAATATGTTCCCTGTCCAGCCACTTATTAAAAGAACCGCAGTGGTTAAATACGCCATCTATAATAACTTTCATCCCACGCTTGTGAATCTCTTCAACAAGCTGTGCAAAATAAATATTGCTTGCCTCCAGATTGCGTCTGTTTGTAACTCTGTCAATATATCTTGTCGCATGAGTATTGTCATGGTCACCCGGTGCAAGAACTTCTCCTTCATCAGAGACTATCATTGCAATATGTGGATCTATATAATCATAATCCTGTATATCATATTTATGATTAGAAGGAGATACAAACAAAGGATTAAAGTAAATAACATCTACTCCGAGATTTTCAAGATAATCCAGCTTATCCCATACGCCTTGCAGATCTCCACCGTAGAATTCCCTGACACCCATAGGTTCAGGATACTTATACCAATCCTTTACCTCATTGACATGCTCTCCTATATAATTATATTCATCATCAAGTACATTGTTTTGTGGTCTTCCATTAGCAAATCTATCCACAAATATCTGGTACATGACAGCACCCTTAGCCCACGACGGAACCTTGTATCCCGGTATTATACGAAAATTATAATACTGGTTAAGCTCCCTTGATGCACCAATCTGATTGTAATAACAGACTGCACCATGTGCTGTCTCAACTTTAAAATAATAAGACAGAATCTTTTCGCTTACTGTAACCGAAGCCTCGTAATAATCAAACAAATTATCCGAGTCCACACGTTCCATGCGGTATTCCCCATTATCAGTACAAAGATATGCCTTATTAACATTATATTTTCCTGTTCTGAGACGAAGAGCTACGCTGTCGCCCGGATCACATTCCGGAGGATTTCTGTAATCCTTTGTTGCATCAGAAAATAAAGCCCTCATTTTTAAAACAGGACGTGCATTACACATATAAAGAAGTTTCTTCTCGTTTTTCTCTAAAGTTTCAGTTGACTTAACAAGTCTCATATTCAAACACTCCTTACTGTGAATGGTTCAATATAATTTTATAACGAAACGCCTTATAAAGCAAGTAAAAAGGACAGCCGGGGTAGGCTGTCCTTTTTGGAGAAGGTATTTCACTTATTATGGGGTGTAGCAAAAAATATAATGTATTGGGGGGTTTTTACATTAATTATAGTATCACATTGCCGCCCATAAGTGTTGCTAAACTTTCACGTAATATATTACGTTTTTTTGTGCATTTTATACAATTATATTCTATTTTTCCCTTATACGATTACGTTTGATATGAATGTAAATAGAACTTTTATGTTTTATTTTCGCCTTTTTTTGAAAGTAATCGTTTTCGTATACTTTCAAAAAAATAAGACAACAGTTTCATGTTGTCTTTGTCTCATTTCTATAATCCCTTTTATCACCGATAAACCGGTACTTTATTAGAAATCAATCGCTGCTTTTTACGATTTTTTGATCATATAACCGGCACCCGCTTTTTCATAAATGAATTTGAAATTATTATTTTTTTACGCAGTTGATGGAATTTTTTATGCTTATAACTGCCTATATC
>OHGX01001003.1_pt1 | contig 10831 bp, 9 predicted proteins | sample 1567841 | NCBI WGS metagenome assembly OHGX01 (sample SAMEA3879587, study PRJEB24766) | human gut metagenome | biome: human-associated habitat; feature: feces | place: USA | collected 1985/1987 | reverse complement strand
GCGAGCCTGTCCGTCGTTGTCGCTCCGCTGACGCGCGGCCGTATCCCGACCATCGTGAAGCACGTCAACACGGTCGTCACGCCCGGTGACGCCGTGGACGTCGTCGTGACGGATCAGGGCATTGCCGTCAATCCGCGCCGCCCCGATGTGAAGGAGAAGCTTGAGAAGGCCGGACTGCACGTCTTTACCATCGAGCAGCTCCAGCAGCGCGCCGAAAAGATCGTCGGCGTGCCGGAGCCGATCCGCTATAAGGACCGCGTCGTCGGCGTCGTGATGTATCGCGACAATACGATCATCGACGTCATCCGCCAGATCGACGAGGATGCCTGATCTGCTGCTTTGCACCGCTGTCCCGCCCGGTCTGCAGGCTGCCCATGCGCGCCTGCTGACCGGGGCCGGGCTGCGGCTCGCTCCGAGCGGGTTCCTGCAGTCGCGCGACCTGTTCCTGGACAACGTCCGCAGTTCGGCGGACGACGGTGCGCTCCTCGCCTGCGGCACCCGCAGCGGCAAGGTCCTGCGCCAGATCGCCGTCTCGCCGGAGGCCGAGGGCGGCGGAGCCTGCGCCGAGGTCGTCTCGGCCCTGCTGCAGGACGCAACTGCCCACGGCGTGCCGCACCCGTTCCTGTTTACCGCGCCGGGAAAGAGCGGCCTGTTCCGCTCGCTCGGCTTTACGCCGCTGGCGCAGACGGCGGACATGCTGATGATGGAGCATGGCCGCGGCGGGCTGCGCCGTTTTCTGTCCGGCATCCCGGTTGGACCGGAGCGGCCGGTCGGTAGCATCGTCTGCCATGCCAACCCGTTCACACTGGGGCACCGGCATCTCATTGCCTATGCCGCCGCGCGCTGCGCGCAGGTCCTTGTCTTTGTCCTCAGCGACACGGACAGCCTGTTCCCACCGGAGCTGCGCCTGCGGCTGGTGCGCGAGGGAACTGCCGATCTGCCGAATGTCCGGGCCTATCCTGGCGGCGACTATCTCATCAGCCCCGCGACGTTCCCGGCCTATTTCCTCAAGGATCAGGCCCGTGCACCGGAGGCAAAGTGCGATCTCGACCTGACGCTGTTCGGCAGCGCGATCGCGCCCGCGCTCCATATCACGGAGCGCTTTGTCGGTCAGGAGCCGACGTGCGCCGCCACGGCGCACTATAACCGCCGTATGCAGGCCATTCTGCCCGCCTATGGCATCCACGTTACGGAGATCCCGCGTCTGAACGCGATCTCCGCCACCACAGTCCGTGCGCGCCTGCAGGAGGGCGATGTCGCCGCCGTGCGCGCGCTGGTCCCGAAAACGACCTATGAAGCCTGTCGAAGTCTCTTTGGAGCAGGTGCTCCTTGCCCGTGAGAACCGGGCCGGGCGGCAGCAGCGGCTGCTTGCGCAGTATGGCCTGCCGCTCGTTTCGTTTACGATGAATATGGCAGGGCCTGTCAAGGATACGCCGCTGTCGCGCTTTGCCTTTCAGGCAGGCGTCGCCGCCCTTACAAAACACCTCGGCGGACCGGTTTCATGCTGCCTGACGGAAGCCGTGACCGGCTGCGAGGCCCTGCTGGTATATGACCGCCCGGCGCAGGCGCTCAAGGACGTCTGCATGGAGCTGGAGTCGACGGAGGTCGGGCGGCTCTACGATCTGGATGTACTGGATGCCGCGGGAGAAAAGCTCTCGCGGCCGGAAATGCGCCGTTGCCTCGTCTGCGGCGGACCCGTTGCGGTCTGCTCCCGCAGCCGCGCGCATGGGCTGAAAGCTATCTGCACCGAGACGACCCGCAGGCTCGCAGAATTCGCCTGCACAACGCTCGGCAATTTGGCGGCGGATGCACTGCGGGAGGAGGCGGCGCTTTCCCCGAAGCCCGGCCTTGTCGACGCACGCACGAATGGCGCACACACGGATATGGACCTTCTGCTCATGCTCCGCAGCGCAGAGACGCTCCGGCCGTGGTTTTGCCGGATGGTCCGCCTCGGGCTGGACGGCGCTGCACCTGCGCAGCTGCAGAATGCAGGACGGCATGCAGAGGCAGAGATGCTGCAGGCGACCGGCGGCGTGAACACGCACAAGGGCGCGCTGTATGCACTCTCGCTGCTGCTGGCGGCGATGGGCAGGCATCTGAGCGGCGCGCAGGAGTCCATATTTTCGCTTGCCGCAGCCGATGCCGCAGCGCTGGCTCCGCCTGTCGGAACGCATGGCTCGCAGGTCCGGCGGCGCTACGGCCGCCCCGGCGCGCGTGAGGAGGCCATGGATGGCTTTCCTTCGCTGCAGGCCCTGCTGCAGGCCACGCGCAGCCAGCCGCCTCTCGGTGTGCTGCTGTGGAGCATGGCGCATCTGTCTGACAGCAACCTGCTCTACCGCGGCGGAGAGGCCGGTCTGGCCTTTGCGCAAAATGAAGCGGGACGCATTCTCCGGCTCCCGCAGGCGCAGTGGGAGGGCGAGCTCACGGCACTGGATGCCGAAATGACGCGCCGCAACCTCAGCCCCGGCGGCAGCGCCGATCTGCTGGCCTTGACGCTGTTTTTCCGCAGTCTGGATTTCTGGACAGAGCTGTCCGTATAAAAATCGCTCCCTTCCCGCATTTCCGGGAGGGGAGCGTTTGTTTCGGGATCAGTTTTTGCCGAGGTAGCGGTCGCAGACATGGCGGGCATTCTCGGCTGTTTTGGCCTCATCGATGCCGGTCAGTTTGCCGTGCGCGACGGTGATGCAGCCGTTGACCACGGTGTAATCCACCGGGGTGCGCAGGCCGACCGTGCCGAAGACATTTTTGGGATCATAGCACGCGCCGACGAGCTCGAGCCGCCGAGAATCGACGAGGAACAGGTCCGCGCACTTGCCGACCGCAAGGCAGCCGATGTCGTCGCGCCCGAGCAGGGAGGCGGAGCCGCGCGTGGCGAGCTTCAGCACGTCGTAGCCGCTCGGCGCAGCGGCAGAGGAATGCAGGCGATGGAGCAGATAGCAGATGCGGATCTCCTCGAGCAGATCGGAGCCGTCCTGTGAGGCCGAGCCGTCGACGGCAAGGCCGACGTGGATGCCGCGCTGCAGCATCTCGGGGATGCGCGCCACGCCGGAGGAGAGCTTCATGTTGGAAACGGGGCAGTGCGCCACGCCCGTTCCGGTCTCTGCGAGAAGGTCGAGCTCCGCGTCTGTAAAGTGGATGCCGTGCGCGAACCAGACGTCCGGGCCGACCCAGCCGAGCGACTCGAGATAGGCAAGCGGACGCAGGCCATAACGGTCAAGGGTGTAGCGCTCCTCGTCCCTCGTCTCGGCAAGGTGTGTGTGCAGGCGGACATGATACTGCCGCGCCAGCTTCGCACTCTGCAGCAGCAGCTCGCGCGAAACGGAGAACGGCGAGCACGGAGCCAGCGCGATCTGCCGCATGGAGCCATAGGACGGATCGTGCCAGCGCTCGATCAGCGCGGCGCTGTCCTCCAGAATGGCGTCCACGCTCTGCACGACGCTGTCGGGCGGCAGGCCGCCGTCCTTCACGGACAGGTCCATGCTGCCGCGCGAGGCGTACATACGCGCACCGATCTCGTCGGCCGCGGCAAACTGTGCGCCGATCAGGTCGCCCGCGCCTGCGGGAAAGACATAGTGATGGTCGAAGCAGGTCGTGCAGCCGTGCTTCATCAGCTCGCCCATGCCGGTCAGCGAGGAAGCGTGCACGACCTCGGTATCGAGGTTTTTCCAGATCTCATAGAGCGCCTTGAGCCAGGGGAACAGTTCAAGATTCTGTACCTCCGGCAGATTGCGCGAGAACTGCTGATAAAGATGGTGGTGCGTATTAATGAGGCCGGGATAGCACAGCAGATGGGAGCCGTCCAGCACCTCGTCGGCCTGAACGGCAAGATCAGGGCCGATGGCGCGGATACGTCCGTCCTCGCAGTACAGGTCGACGTGCAGGAGCACGCTGTCCGCATCGTCGCAGGTGACCACGGTGTCAAGATCGCGAATGAGCAGGGAAGCCATGCGGGTTCCTCCTTTGTCCGGCGCGGGATGCGCCGCCTTTTCTCTTATTCTAGCATAGTTTGAAGATAAAGCCAATGCTGATTTGAAGCGGAATCGAAAGAAACTTCCAGCCAGGTTGATTTCCCTTGTCCTGTACGTAAAAGCATGCTATAATGAAAGAAAAGCACCGCATAATTCAGCAAGAGAACTCCGAGAAATTTTTTGTCGAGACAAGACTTGAAAGGCGCAGATGTACTTTGTGTCCCTCAACCTTTTCAAGCCGATGGATCGACGAAAAATATCCGGCGTAGGCTGAAGCTGCAATTGTGCAGTGTTGGTAAAGTAAAAAACCACGGAGGCACCATGAGAGTTCTTGCCATTGACTACGGCGACGCCCGGACGGGGATCGCCATTTCCGATGCGAGCGGCAGCATCGTCGGACGCACGACCGTCATCCACAGCCGCCGCCCGCAGCAGACGGCCGAGGCCATTGCTGCACTTGTGCAGGAGAGCGGCGCGGAGCGGCTCGTGATGGGCTTCCCGCGCAACATGGACGGCACGGAGGGCCCGCGCGCGGCGCTGTACCGCGAGATGGCTGCCACGATCCAGGCTGCCTGCGGCATGGAGGTCGTGCTCTGGGACGAACGGCGGACGACCGTTGAGGCACACCAGATCCTGAGCGACTGCAATTATCACGGGAAAAAGCGCAAAAATACCGTCGACGCCGTCGCCGCCTCGCTGATCCTCGAGGGCTATCTGGCGTTCTTGTCGCGCTGCTGACGGAAAAACAGCTCGCGCAGGCCGGTGAGCAGCAGGAAGCCGCCGAACAGGCGGCGCAGCAGCGAGACGTCCAGCCCCGTGGCGATCCATGCGGCGATCGCCGCCGTCACGCAGCCGCCCAATGCGGCCGGGAGCACGATATCCCAGCGGATCAGCCTGTTGCGAATATGAAAGAACAGCGCGCAGGCAGCCGACGGCAGAAAATACAGCAGATTAATGCCCTGCGCGGTCTGCTGCGGGAGGGCTGCAACGCCGGTCATCCAGACCATGAGCAGCGTGCCGCCGCCGATGCCGAGGCCGGAGAGCAGGCCGCAGACTGCGCCTGCGAGAGCTGCGGCCCACCACGCATTCATCGCAGCAGGAGGCGCAGTCCGCCCCAAACGATCAGCGCGCCGAGCGCGCGGTGCAGCCACACGGCGGACAGGCGGCGCAGCAGGAGTCCTGCCGCGATGCCGCCCAGCGCGCCGCCCGCAAGATAGGGGAGGGCCGCAGTCAGAAATTCACCGCCGCGCAGCCAGTAGACAACAAGAGAAACGACGGACAGCGGCAGCATCGTGCAGACGCTGCAGGCAAAGGCCTCATGCTCCCGCAGATCGGTCAGGCGATGGAGCAGGGGAAGCAGCAGCATGCCGCCCCCGGCGCCGAATAAACCGTTTACTGCCCCGGCCGCCGCGCCGGTCAGCCCGGCCCGAAGCCATGTTCCTCGTTTCTGCATTCGCGATCCCTCCGGATGATTTAAATCGGGACAGAAAAAGCCCGCAACGGAAGTGTTTCCGCTGCGGGCTGGTTTTATGTGCGTTTAGTTGCTGCTGGAGGAGCTGCCGTAGATGTTGGCGATCGTCAGGCCGAGATTTGCGTGCTTGGCGGCGTCTGCATCATAGGTGTAGGTCGCGGCAGAGGTGACCTCGTAGTACCACTCGGTCTTCAGCTTGTTCGTGACGAGCAGGTCGCGGTAGGTCTCGGCGAAGTCCTGGAAGAAGAACACATAGGTGCCGCCGTTGTCATCGACGAATTCCTTCGTGTCGCCGGCCTTGCGGCTGGAATCGAACAGCCAGGTGCGGGCGACTTCCGGCGTGATGCTGCGGTGCGCGCCGTTCGTGATGGTGTAGGAAGACGTGTTGTCCGCATAGGTCTTGATGTACTCGCGGAACTTCTCCTCGGAGGAATCCTCCTTCAGGGCAGCCTCAAGCTCGGAGACACGCTCCTCGGAGGTCTTCTCGCCGTCCTTGTATTCCTTGTCGGAAGCATCCTTCGCGATGTAGAGCTGCAGGGCGTTGACGGTCTGATAGTTGTTGTCGTTGATGCTCGTGAGCTGGAGGACATAGAACGTGTTGTCCTTCTCAAAGAGCTTCGCCTCGCCGGGCTTCGCCTCGGTGTAGAGCCAGTTGGCGGCATCCTCGGAGATGGAGGACGTGACCTCGCTCTTGGAGCGCTCCGTCATGACGGAGACATTCTCGTCATCGGTCTTGAAATCGGAGACCATGGCGTTGGCAGCCTCACGGGCGGCGGCAATGGCTTCCTCGGACGGCTCCGTGGAGGTCGTGGCCTCGGTGCTGTCAGTGCTGCTGTCGGACTTCGTCTCAAAATCGGAGGCCTTGACGGCGTAGCTGTAATAGGTGACGGTGTCGAACTCGGTCGTGTCCTGCTCATAACGGGCGTTGCGCTCGTCTTCCGTATAGGTCAGGGACTCAATGTAAGCGTCGTGCAGCTTGGAGACCTCAAGATAGTGGCGATAATTCTTCTCGTTGCAGCCCTTGCCGAACATGGCCTCGATGTACTCATCCAGATCCATGCTGTAGACACCGGCATAGGTTTTCAGGGTATTGATCTCATTGTCGATGGAGGCCTTGTCGTCGTCGCTCAGGGAGAAACCAGCCTCGACGGCCTTGTCATAGACGGTGTAGGCATCCACAGCAGAGGTCTTGGCGCTGTCCGCCAGGAAATCGGCCCAGGTGTCATACTCGTCGCTGCCGGCATAGCTCTGCTCGTCGAGCGGGGTGCTCGTGTCGATGCCGAGCAGGGAGATGTAGCTGCCGTAGGTGCTGTAGATCGAATTCAGTGCGCCGCGATAGAAATAGTTGAATTCCGTCGTGGAGACCTTATGATCGCCGACAGACACAACGGTCGCATTGCGCCAGGATGCCTGCACGCCGAAGATGACGCCGAAAACGATCACGGGGATCAGAATGACGATAATGGCAAAGATCCAGCCCTCAGAGAGCTTCTTCTTGGTCTTCTTTGCCTGCTGCGGAGCGGCCTGCTCCGACTCTACCATGCGCTTTTTGCGCTCGCGGGATGCACTCATAGTCTGTTTACCTCTCATTCGTGGGAATCGCGGGGCGCACGCCCCGGAAAATAACAGGTCTTATTATACTAAGGATTTGCGCTTGTTGCAAGAGCATTCTGGAAATTTGACGAAAAAAGTTTCTGTTTCTTAACAAACTCGTTAAGAAAATGATACCGCTCTGCGCGATAATGCCAGAGAGATGCTGGGAAGACGCACAAGATCCCCGCTTTGGCCGTGTAGCTCCGTTTATAACCTGCACGAAACGGGCAGGTGGGTCGCCTCTCCGATTCTTAGCTGCTTCCAACTTCCATCCACGGTCAGAGCCAGGACGGGAGGCCTGCAATCCGAAGCGAACGTCCGGCGTCCCGAAAAAATGATGTGGGTTTAAAGGGAACTATCACGCACCAAGCAGGGATCTTGCTTGATGACTATTTAATTATGAAAAAGGGCGGTCATTCTTCCTCGTCTTCTGCTTCCTCTTCGTCCTCATAGAGGGACTGCATCAGCAGATCGTAGACGGCAGCCAGCTCATCTTCGTCTTCCACGGCAACGAGTAGGTCCTCGCCGTCCTCCGTGACGGACTTCAGGATGCTGACCTCGAGCTCCTCGCTCGCTTCGTCCTCCTCTGCGGGGACAAGGGCAAGATATTCCGCGCCCTGGTATTCGATGGTCGAGAGGATCTCCAGCTCGTATTCCTTGCCGTCCTCATCCGTGATCGAAATAAAGTCGCTTCCGTATTGCTGCTCCATGGGGCACCTCCTGTCTGTCTGGCCTTATTTTAACCGCTGCTGCCGGGAAAATCAAGTGGAAATCTGACGAACCGCCGGAAAATCCGTTTTCTGCCCTTTCATCCGCCGCAAAAAGTCTCGTTGCGTATCCACAAGCATAGAAATCCTGCCGCAGAAAATTTTCATTCGGAATGTGCCGGAGTGATTGACAGGCATGATATAATTAAAAAATAGAGAATGAAGGATCATAGATTTTTGCGCCTGTCCGTAGGATGCGGCGCTTCCCGAAGAACGGAGGAATTGTCATGGCAAGACAACCGAAGCAGGAAAAGCAGCCGCATCTGGCCTGGCGCATCACGCGGACCGTCCTCGACGTGTTGGGCAAGATCATCCTTGTGCTGTTGATCGCCGTCGGCACCGTCGCGCTCATCGCTGCGATCGCCGGTTCGATCTTCCTGTCGAAATTCAAGAGCTATGTCGAGCTGGATATCATCCCGAAGGCCGAGGAATATGCCGAAGGGCTGGAGCTGGACAATATCTCGCTGGCGCAGACCTCGATCATCTATTATACCGACCCCAAGACGGGGGAATACCATGAGCTGCAGCAGCTTTATGGCACGGAGAACCGCATTTGGGTCTCCTATGACGATATTCCCCTTGATCTCGTTCATGCGGCCATTTCCATCGAGGACAAGCGCTTCCCCACGCACAAGGGCGTGGACTGGATCCGCACACTGGCAGCCGTAAAGGGCTTTGCGGGCGGCAGCTCATCGTTCGGCGGCTCGACTATCACACAGCAGCTCATCAAGAACCTGTCACAGGAGGATGAGGTCACGGTCGACCGCAAGGTACAGGAGATCTTCCGCGCCCTGGAGGTCGAAAAGCGCTATACGAAGTCCGAGATCATGGAGTGGTATCTCAACACGATCTACCTCGGTGAGGGCTGCTACGGTGTCCAGAGTGCGGCACGCGTCTACTTTGGCAAGAAGGTCTCCGACCTGACGACGGCCGAGTGCGCCAGCCTCATCGCCATCACGAACAATCCCTCGCTCTACGATCCCTATATCCGCGAGGAGAACAACCGCGAGCGTCAGCTCACGATCCTGAAGGAAATGTACGATCAGGGCTATATTGAGACGGAGGAGGCCTATCAGGCCGCCGTCGATCAGGAAATGGTCTTCCGCAACGGAACGTATGACGAGGAGGAATACACCTGTGCGAGCTGCGGCTTCACCGGTACGCGCGCGGAGTACACGGAGACGGACGGCGAGTATTTCTGCCCGCAGTGCGGCGAGGCAAACTACGCCGTCGACAAGAACCACTATTACTCTTATTTTGTCGATACGGTATGGCGCGATGTCGTTGATGCGCTTGTGGAGCGCTACGGCTACAGTGAGCTTGCCGCAGAGCAGAAGCTCCTGACGGGCGGCTATAAGATCTATGCAACGATCAATCCTGAGGTGCAGGCTGTTGTGGACAAGGTCTACGAGAACCTTGACAACGTGCCGAAGACCGTGAGCGTTCAGCAGCTGCAGTCCGCCATCGTTGTGACGGACAACAAGACCGGCGACATCGTCGCCATGGCGGGCGGTGTCGGCGACAAGGGCGGCAGCCTGACGCTCAACCGCGCCACGCAGAGCAAGCAGCCTGCGGGCTCGTCGTTCAAGCCTGTGGCAGTCTATGCGCCCGCGCTGGACGCCGGGATCATTACGCCCGCGACAGTCTACGAGGACTCTCCGCTGAACGAAGACCGCAACTGGCCGCAAAATGATGCCAGAACCTACAGCGGCCTTTGCAATGTGCTGCGCGGTCTGACGCGCTCGCTCAACACCATCTCCGTCAAGGTCCTCAATGACCTCGGCGTGGAGAACAGCTACCAGTTCCTGACGCAGAAGCTCGGCTTTACGACCCTTGTGGACGAGCTGCAGATCGGCGACCACTCCTATACGGATATCGCCCTTGCTCCGCTCGGCCTCGGCCAGCTCACGCGCGGCGTCACCGTGCGCGAGATGACGCAGGCCTACGGCACCTTCCCGAACGGCGGCACGTTCCGCGAGGCCCGCACGTTCACAAAGGTCGTCGACCCCGAGGGAAAGGTCATCCTCGACAATGCACAGGAGAGCCACACTGCCATCGGTGAGAAGGCCGACTTCTATATCAACTATATGCTGCAGAATGCCGTGCTGGCCGGTACCGGCTCCGCCGCGGCCATGGACAACATCGCCGTAGCCGGTAAGACCGGTACGTCCAACGACAACCAGACGCGCTGGTTTGCGGGCTACACGCCGTACTACACGGCCGTCGTCTGGTGCGGTTATGACGAGCCGGAGCAGATCATTCTCGACGGTGACTGGACGAACCCCGCCATTTCCATGTGGAATCAGGTCATGCGTCCGCTGCACGAAGGTCTGGAGTCCGCCTCATTCTCGCAGCCCGAGAACGTCGGCTACTATTCCGTCTGCGCTGACTGCGGCGGCAAGCCCATCGAGGCCTGCAAGAAGGACGTGCGCGAGAATGGCAGCAACCGCGTTGTGACGGTGCGTCTGTTCTATGAAGATGCGCCCACAAAGGAGTGCACCTGCCATACTATGGTCAAAATCTGCAAGGAAAGCGGCAAAATTGCCAACGAATACTGTGAAAAGGCCGACGGAAATACGGTTGAAGAAGTCGGCAAGCTGATTTATAATAAGGACTGGAAAGTCAATAAGGATGCAGACTTCGTCTATAACCCCGAGGACAAGGAGCAGGTCTGCACGATCCACACCGCCGACTCCGTCAAGCCGACCGAGCCGACGGAGGGGCCGAGCGGTCCGACGGAGCCGACGGAGCCAACGGAACCGACGGAATCGACTGAGCCGCCCACGCCCGCACGCACACCGATGCCCGCAGCCCGCAAAAAGACAGACAGGAGCTGAAAGCCCATGTGGAAAGCCGATCAATGGAAGGATTATGAGGTGCTCGATACCTCCGACGGAGAAAAGCTCGAGCGCTGGGGAGATTATCTTCTCGTCCGTCCCGACCCGCAGGTCATCTGGGACACGCCGAAGACCGAGCGTGGCTGGCGCAAAATGAACGGCCATTACCACCGCAGCGCCAAGGGCGGCGGGGAG
>OHGX01000997.1_pt1 | contig 10882 bp, 8 predicted proteins | sample 1567841 | NCBI WGS metagenome assembly OHGX01 (sample SAMEA3879587, study PRJEB24766) | human gut metagenome | biome: human-associated habitat; feature: feces | place: USA | collected 1985/1987 | reverse complement strand
GAAAACAGCTTGATATTTTTTGGAAAAACTAAAAAATATAAATATTTATATAAATTTAATAGTGCATTATGATGCATTGTAATGTATAATCATAAGTAAGATATACGGTGAAAGGGATGGTAACTGTATGGATGATAAGTTTAGAGAAAAAGTTAAAAGAGCCATAGAAGACGGCACTTACAAACAGGAACTTGAAAAGATGAACTTTGATAGATTCCAGTCAATAGAGATTCAGAAAGGAATACAGTCCCATGTTGATGTTTTAAAATATGCTTCGCCTGAATTTGATGCGGCACAGATGAAGTCTATAAGACTTGCACTTGAGGATGGAATGGATGTTGAGGCATTCGCAAAGCCTGAATATGATTATATCCAGATGGAAGAGATTAAGAGTGCAATAAAAGACGGAATGGATGTCGCACAGTTATGTAATCCGCTGTTTGATTTTTCAGTTATGCGTGAAATAAGAATGGCAGGAGATTATCAGAAGCGTATATTAAAATTTGCCGATGAAGGCTGTGACAGCGGGGTGCTGAAGCAGATAAGGCTTGCAGCACAAGCGGATGTCAATATTGATTTTTATGTTCAGGAAGGATATGACGAATATCAGCTTAATGAGATAAGGCTTGGCCTTATGCACTGTGTTGATGTTAATAAGTATCTGTATCATGAATATAACGGGGAACAGATGAAGCAGATAAGGCTTGGACTTGAACAAAAAGTGGATGTTTCAAAATACTCAATGACGGGATTTTCATCGACACAGATGGAACAGATAAGGCTGGCATTAAAAGACGGGCTTGATGTTGAGGAATACGGTGACCCATTTGTTGAGGCACTCCAGATAAAAGACTGGCGTGAGGGTAAGGTTCCTGAAGCACCGAGACAGCCGGATGAGAATCAGTCAAAAGAGATTCTTGCTGGACTTGAAAAAGGACTCGATGTAAGCCTGTATGCGGATACAGATTACAGTGCAGAACAGATGAGACAGATAAGGCTTGGCCTTGAGGATAATCTTGATGTCTCGCCTATTCTTGATAAGAATTTAAGTGCAGAGCAGATGTGCAAGATAAGACAGAGTTTAAAGTAAAAGGTGGTGGCAGGTATGGATAATACAAGTAAAGATTCACTTGAACAATTAAATAAAGACATCCTGGTATCTATTGCTGATGACTGTATGACTGCATATATCTGCCTTAAAAATCCGGGAACGGAAATCTGTTATGGTTATGAAGATGTTAAAAAAGCATTGGCAGATGCCGGTGTAAAAATGGGAATCAATGATGAACTTATCCACAGAATTTTATCGGAAAAAAGATATAACAGTATGGAAACAGTGGCAGAAGGAAAACATGTTGAAGACGGTGAAGATGCAAGATATCAATTATTTTTTAATACAGATGTCAGTAACAAGCCGGTAATACGTGAAGATGGTTCGGTCGATTATTATAATCTGAGACTTTATGAACTTGTGAGCGAAGGAGACAAGCTTGCAGAATATATACCTCCTACAAAAGGTGTGTTTGGATATGACGTAAGGGGTAAGCTTCTTGTGCCAAAACCGGGCAAACCTAAGACAAAGTTAAGAGGAAAAGGATTTACCGTATCGGAGGATGGCAATACATATTATTCAGCTATTGACGGAAAAGTTGAATACAGGAATACGGACCTTAATGTTATTGGGGTTTTGCAGATAGAAGGTGATGTTGATCTTAATATAGGTAATGTTGATTTTAACGGTGATGTTGAAATAAGCGGCAATGTTATAAGTGGGGTTTCTGTTACTGCAAAAGGAAATGTTACGGTTGGCGGCTTCGTTGAAGGTGCTGTCATAAAAGCGGATAAAGATATTATTTTAAAGAAAGGCTCTAACGGAAAAGGCGTTGCCAAGATAGAGGCAAAAGGCAATGTCACAGCGAGCTTTCTTGAAAATCTGCGTGTTTACTGTGATGGCAATGTATATTCTAATTCGATTCTTAACTGTGAAATATCAGCAAAAGGAAAGGTTATCGTTTCGGGGAGCAAAGGCGTCATATATGGTGGTGATGTAACAGGAATGCTTGGTGTTGAGTCAGCATCAATCGGTAACTCGTCAAATGTTTCTACGATTGTAAGAATAGGTGCTGCAAAGCAGGTACATAAAGATTATCAGGATACGCTTGTGAAGTTAAAAGAAATTACAGCTGAGATAGATACGCTTGAAATTGTTACACATAAGTATGAAAGGCTGCGTGAAGCCGCACCGGAAAGATTTGACAGGGAAAATTATAATAAAATTATACAGTCAAAGATAATAAAAAATTCGCAGAAAGCCAAACTTCAGGAAGAAAATAAGCAGCTTTTTGACCTTATAAAAGAAGCGACAGTTTCGGGAGTAAAAGTTTATAAGACATTATATCCGGGCGTGAGGATTTATGCGGAAAATGTTATATATGATGCCCAGACGGAAAGAAACCATATCTTTCTAAGAAGAGGCGGGGATGCAATGAGAATTATTGAACTGGGCGATGATGAGTAAAGATTAACGGCCGCTTTGCGGCAGCAGAATTGGAGTTTATATGATACAGGAAGTAGTTTCGGTAGATTTACCGGTACATGAAAGGCTTGTTATAAAAAAGAACCGTCTTGAGCCTGAAAATATGACAGGAAAAGAAAAGAGGATTTCTATAGTTACAGGCACCCATGGTGATGAACTTGACGGGCAGTATATCTGCTATGAGATAATAAAAAAGATACATATGTATCCGGAAAAACTAAAAGGAATAGTTGATATATATCCGGATGTTAATCCGTTGGGAATTGATATGGGTTCAAGAGGAATTCCGATGTTTGACCTTGATATGAATAGAGTCTTTCCGGGAGATAATAATGGTGCAGTAGCTGAATATACTGCTGCCGGTCTGATTGATGATATTATAGGCAGTGATTTCTGCCTTGATATTCATTCAAGCAATATATTCTTAAAAGAAATGCCACAGCTTAGAATGACAGAGGAAAATAAAGATAAGCTTCTGCCATATGCAAAAAAACTGAATGCTGATTTTATATGGATATATTCTTCTAAGACAGTTCTTGATGCAACACTTGCATACAGCCTTAATAATATGGGAGTTCCGACACTTGTTGCTGAGATGGGAGTTGGACACAGAATTAATAATGAATACTGTCAGCAGCTTATTGAAGGTATATTTAATCTAATGACAGAGCTTGAAGTATGGGATGATGCACCTGTAAATGTCAGGAATTCTATAGTTTCAACGGAAGGACAGGTGAGTTTCATATCTGCTGCGGGAAGCGGAATATTTGTTTCATCCATTAATTCTATGGGAACGATAGGAATGGGAACACATATAGGAGATATTATAGAACCTATAACTGGAAAAGTAATCCAGCGAATAGAGTCGCCTACTGATGGCATAATATTTTCGTTAAGGGAACACCCGGTTGTTTACAAGGGAGCATTAATTGCCCGTGTATATGGTGGAAGAAAGCAGGAGTAAGATTTGAGAAAAGAAGTTTTATATACATTAAAAGGATTATACAGGGAAGATTTTGAGATAGAAGGATACAGATTCGGAGGCGGAGAGAAATCAGCATGTATAGTGGGTGCAATGCGTGGCAATGAGATGCAGCAGCTCTATATCTGTTCTCTTCTTATTAATGCATTAAAAGAACTTGAGGCACATGGTTCGATTACACATAATCATGAGATTCTTGTGATTCCGTCGGTAAATAAATATTCGATGAATGTAGGAAAAAGATTCTGGGCTATTGACAATATTGATATTAACAGAACATTTCCGGGAGATGCACAGGGCGATACGACAAAACAGATTGCTGCAGCACTGTTTGAGAATGTTAAAGGATACAATTACGGTATTCAGTTTGCAAGTTTTTATATGCCGGGTGATTTTATTCCGCATGTAAGGATGATGGAGACGGGGTATCAGAGTGCAAGTCTTGCAAATCTTTTCGGCTTGCAATATGTTGTTATCAGAAAGCCTAAGCCAATGGATACGGCTACACTTAATTACAGCTGGCAGATGAACGGAACTAATGCCTTTTCAATATATACCAATGCGACGGACACGATTGATGATAAATCGGCAAGACAGGCAGTATCGTCTGTTCTTAGATTCCTTACAAGAATGGGAATTTTAAAATATAATAATCACAGCGGCTATATAGCAAGCGTGATTAACGAGCATGAGCTTCTTGCTGTAAAGACTTATGACGGTGGTTTTTACAGGAGACTGAAATCACCGGGGGATCCGGTATTCCACGGAGATATAATAGGTGAAGTAATAGATCCGTTTGAGGGTTTTGTGAAGTCGCAGATTGTATCACAGACAGACGGAATTGTATTTTTTGCACATACAGCACCTACAGTTATGGGAAATCAGGTAGTATACAAAATTATACGAAGAATGCATGAATAAAATCTGATATTTCTAACTAATGGTGGGATTGTTAAATACAAATAAATGTGTTAATATAAATTTTATTATTGTATCGGTTATCCGGCAATAAATATTCTAATCATACAAAGGTTAGCAGGAGGATTATGATGAGCGGCGTTAAGAGAGTTTTTGTTGAAAAGAAGAAACCGTATGCTGTTAAAGCAAAGGAACTTTATGATGAGATAACAGATTATCTCGGTATTAAGACTGTTACCGGTGTAAGAGTTCTTATAAGATATGACATTGAAAATCTGTCAGATGACACTTATAAGAAAGCACTTACAACTGTATTTTCAGAACCACCGGTAGATGATGTATATGAGATGCAGTTTGAATCAGGCAATGATGATTATGTATTCTCGGTTGAGTACCTTCCGGGACAGTTTGACCAGAGAGCGGATTCAGCAGAACAGTGTGTAAAGTTTTTTAATGAAAATGAAATACCGGTCATTAAGACAGCTACAACTTATGTAATCAGTGGAACATTGACAGATGAGCAGAAAGAAAAGATTAAAGAACTCTGCATTAACCCTGTTGATTCAAGAGAAGCTGACAGCAAGATACCTGATACACTTGTTACAGAGTTCAAGGTTCCTGCTGATGTAATTATTTTTGACGGATTTAAAGATATGGCAGAGGCAGATTTGAAGGAGTTATATGATTCACTTGGACTTGCCATGACATTTAAAGATTTCATCTTTATACAGGAATATTTTAAAAACGAAGAAAAAAGAGACCCTTCTATGACGGAGATAAGAGTGCTTGATACATATTGGTCAGACCACTGCCGTCATACAACATTTGCGACAGAACTTAAAGATGTTAAGTTCAAAGATGGTTTTTACAGAAAACCTATGGAAGATACATATAAGAAGTATCTTTCTGACAGAGCAGAGATTTATAAGGGGAGAAAAGATAAATTTGTATGCCTTATGGATCTTGCCCTTATGGCAATGAAGAAGTTAAAGGCAGAAGGCAAGCTTAACGACCAGGAAGAATCAGATGAAATTAATGCATGCAGTATAGTAGTTCCTGTAACTATAGACGGCAAGGAAGAAGAGTGGCTTGTTAATTTCAAGAATGAAACACATAATCATCCTACAGAAATTGAACCATTTGGTGGTGCTGCAACATGTCTTGGCGGTGCTATAAGAGATCCATTGTCAGGACGTACATATGTATATCAGGCAATGCGTGTAACAGGTGCAGCAGATCCCACAAAGCCTATGTCAGAGACACTTCACGGCAAGCTTCCTCAGAAAAAGCTTGTAACAGGTGCAGCACATGGTTACAGTTCATATGGTAACCAGATTGGTCTTGCAACAGGTTATGTAAAAGAGATTTATCATCCTGACTATGTAGCTAAGAGAATGGAAATCGGTGCAGTTATTGCGGCAGCTCCAAGAAGTGCCGTAAAGAGAGAAAATTCAGATCCGGGTGATATTATAATTCTTCTCGGTGGACGTACAGGACGTGACGGCTGTGGCGGTGCTACAGGTTCATCTAAAGTTCATACAGAAAAGTCTATCGAAACATGTGGAGCAGAGGTACAGAAAGGTAATGCACCTACAGAGCGTAAGATGCAGAGACTTTTCAGAAGACCTGAAGTTACAAAGCTTATTAAGAAATGTAACGATTTTGGTGCAGGCGGCGTTTCGGTTGCAATCGGAGAGCTTGCTGCCGGACTCAGAGTTTCACTTGATAAGGTTCCTAAAAAGTATGAAGGTCTTGATGGAACAGAGCTTGCCATTTCTGAATCACAGGAAAGAATGGCTGTTGTAATTGACCCTAAGGATGTTAGAGCATTTCTTAATTATGCGGCAGAAGAAAACCTTGAGGCAGTTGAAGTTGCAACTGTAACAGAAGAACCAAGACTTGTACTTGAGTGGAGAGGCAAAGAGATAGTTAATATTTCAAGAGCTTTCCTTGATACAAACGGTGCTCATCAGGAGACATCTGTTCTTGTTGATATTCCTTCAAAAGAAGATTCATATCTTAAGTCTTCAAAGATAGAAGATGTAAGAGGCAAGTGGTTAAAAGTTCTTTCTGACCTTAACGAGTGTTCACAGAAAGGTCTTGTTGAAAGATTTGATGGTTCAATCGGAGCCGGTTCTGTATACATGCCATTTGGCGGCAAGTATCAGCTTACAGAGACACAGGCAATGGTAGCAAAGCTTCCTGTACTTAAAGGAAAGTGCGATACAGTTACAATGATGTCTTATGGATTTGACCCTTATCTTTCTAAGTGGAGTCCATATCACGGTGCTATATATGCTGTTACAGATTCAGTTGCAAAGATTGTTGCGGCAGGCGGTGATTTTAACAAGATAAGATTTACTTTCCAGGAATATTTCAGAAGAATGACAGAAGACCCATCACGTTGGAGCCAGCCATTTGCAGCACTTCTCGGTGCTTATGAGGCACAGCTTGGATTTGGACTTCCATCAATCGGCGGTAAAGATAGTATGTCAGGTACATTTGAAGAGATAGATGTTCCGCCAACACTTTGTTCATTTGCTATAGATGTGGCAAAAGAAGGCGACATTATCACACCTGAATTAAAGACTCCGGGAAATGTTCTTGTTAAGTTTGATATAGAACATGATGAATATGATATTCCTGTATTTGAACAGGTTAAGGCACTCTATAACAGTATCCATGAACTTACTGAAAATGGTACAATCGTATCTGCTTATGTATGTGATGCAAATGGTTTTGTTCCTGCACTCTGCAAGATGGCATTCGGTAACAAGCTTGGATTTGCATTAAACAGTGATTTGAAAGAAGAATCATTATTTGCACCTGCATATGGATGTATAGTTGCCGAGGTTGCAAAGGATAAGCTTGATAATATTAAGACAGCTTATACAAAGCTTGGTGAAGTTAAAGAAAAAGCTGCATTTACATATAAGGAAGTTTCAATCAATGTAGAAGAGGCATTAAGTGTATGGGAAGACAAGCTTGAAAAGGTATTCCCTACAAAGGTTTCAAAGGAGACAACTTCTATTGAGACAAAGCTTTTTAATGCTGAAAATGTACATATATGCAAGAATAAAGTTGCAAAACCAACAGTATTTATACCGGTATTCCCAGGTACAAACTGTGAGTATGACAGCACAAAGGCATTTGAAAGAGCTGGAGCAGATGTTATTGTAAAGGTATTTAAAAACCTTGATGCGGCAGGTATCAGAGAGTCTGTTGATGAGTTTGAGAAAGCAATCGCACAGTCACAGATTATTATGTTCCCTGGTGGATTCTCAGCAGGTGATGAGCCTGATGGTTCAGCTAAGTTCTTTGCCACTGCATTCAGAAATGCAAAGATGAAAGAAGCAGTTGAGAAACTTCTCAATGAGCGTGACGGTCTTGCACTTGGTATTTGTAACGGCTTCCAGGCACTTATCAAGCTTGGACTTGTTCCAAACGGAGCAATTACAGGTCAGAATGAGCAGTCACCTACACTTACATTTAATACAATCAACCGTCATATATCTAAGATGGTATATACAAAGGTTGTAAGTAATTTAAGCCCATGGCTTGCAGGTGCTGAGCTTGGCGGTGTTTATTGCAATCCTGCTTCACACGGTGAAGGAAGATTTGTTGCACCTAAGGAATGGCTTGACAAATTATTTGCAAACGGACAGGTTGCAACACAGTATTGTGACATCAACGGCAATATTTCAATGGATGAGGAGTGGAATGTCAATGGTTCATATATGGCTATTGAAGGTATCACAAGTCCTGACGGAAGATGCTTAGGTAAGATGGCACATTCAGAAAGACGCGGCGATGGCGTTGCAATTAACATTTATGGCGAGCAGGATTTAAGAATATTTGAATCAGGCGTAGCATATTTTAAGTAAGATTATTATCCCTGAAAATCTGGTATAATATGCCTGGTTTTCAGGGATTTTGCTTCGCAAAACAAGGATATAGTGCATCAAAGATGCATATTGGGATTTTGCTTTGCAAAGGAAGGAAGATTTATGAAGGTTTTAAGAGGATTTGTTCTGTGCTTATATTGTCTGATGCTTGCAATTACAGGTGTGTCGTTTCTTATGGGGAGTACATGTAAGGCAGCAATATCAGATATAGTTGTATACAAAAGTGAGGATAAGATAACAGATGCGATTGCGTCAGTAGATCCTAATCTCAAAGGCGATGAGCTTGATAAAGTGTTTGATTATCTTGAAAATGACAAAGATTTAAGAAAAATAGCTGATATGTATGTTGATGCTGCAATAAAGGTTGCATCATCCAATAAAAATAAGGATAAGACTCTTGAGGAAATGCTTAGTGAAACGCAGACATCAGAGATGAATAACGCAGTCTCTTCATTTACGGATAATCTTGTAAGTAAGGTTTTTGGAGATGAAGCAAATAATATAAGCGGCATTGCAGCCACATTATATAACGCCGTAAAACAGTCTGTTTCATTGAAAGTTACAGAAGCAGTGTCGTATTATACGGCTGGAGTTGTGGATGGAATGAGCACAAAGCAGCGTATGATTATTAAAATATATGCAATGTTTACATCTGTTGCAGCTCATGTGATATGTATAATCCTTACAGTGATTAACGCACTTTTGATATTTGCGGCATACAAAGAAAAAGCAGGAGTTATAAGAGGTCTGGGACTTGGAACGACAGCAGGAGGCCTTGTATTATTTATTCTGTCTAAAATGTTTGTAAATGTCGGAATGAGGCTCAGTAACAGGATGGTGGGAAGAACAGTTGGTTTTTCAATGAATGGCTGGTATCTGTTCAGTGGCATCTGTGTGGCAGCCGGTGTGGTTATGATTGTTGTGGCACAGGTTATAAAGAAAAATAATAATTAAAAATTACAGGCAGGAGGAAATTAATATGACAGAAGTTGTATTGGGAAGCACAGAAATTAAGGTTAATAAAAACGGTTTCGGGGCATTGCCGATTCAGAGAATAAGCCATGAAGATGCCGGAGAACTTCTTAAAATGGCATATAATGCGGGAATTAATTTTTTTGATACGGCAAGATTTTATACTGACAGTGAAACCAAAATCGGAGAAGCACTTGGAGATGTGCGTGAAAATATTTATATTGCAACAAAGACAGCAGCACAGAATTCTGACGATTTCTGGAAAGATTTAAATACAAGTCTTAATAATTTAAAAACGGATTATATTGATATTTATCAGTTCCACAATCCGTCATTTTGTCCTAAGCCGGGAGACGGAACAGGACTTTATGAGGCTATGCTTGAAGCAAAGGCACAGGGGAAAATCCGACATATAGGAATTACAAACCACAGGCTTAATGTTGCAAATGAAGCTATAGAATCAGGCTTATATGAGACATTGCAATTTCCGTTTAATTATCTTGCAACAGAAAAAGAACATGAGCTGGTAGAAGTCTGTCGCAGTAAAAATATGGGATTTATTGCTATGAAAGCACTTTCGGGAGGGCTTATAACCAATTCAAAAGCGGCATACGCATATCAGGCAGAATATGATAATGTTCTTCCTATATGGGGTGTACAGAGAAAGTCAGAACTTGAAGAATTTATAAGTTATATAGATAATCCGCCTGTTATGGACGATGAGATTCGTGCGGTTATAGAAAAAGATAAGAAAGAGCTTGCCGGTAATTTCTGCCGGGGCTGCGGATACTGCGTTCCGACATGTCCGGCCCACATTGAAATTAACAACTGTGCAAGAATGTCACTTCTTCTTCGACGTTCACCATCAGAGCTTCAGCTTACAGAAGCGGTTCAGGCAAAGATGAAAAAAATAGAAGACTGTATACATTGTGGACAATGTTCGGCACACTGTCCTTACGGTCTTGATACACCAACACTTCTTGAAGAAAATTACAAGGATTATAAAGAGGTTCTTGCCGGAAAGAAGATTTGAATGTAACAGAAATATAGAAAATATGAGTATTCATGACGCGGAAATTTCCGCGTCTTTTTTTGTATTGCAGTGATGAGAAAAAGCAGAAACATTATGATGCTGTTATATGATTCAAAATACCCATAATATATAATAAATATCACAAGAAGTTTATAAATGTAAAATTACATACCTTTGGTTGCAAATACAGTACCGTTCGTTACAAGGCTATTGCACATAAAAAATATTTGTGATATGGTTAAAGCTATTTCCGATTATTGCGAAGCTGCTAGAAAGGTAGCTCCAGATTATCAACGAATGGCAACAGATGCTTGTATGATGGAAATTGTGCGACAGATGTTGATAGACAAACAGGTTAAATAATATATTTGTCCTGAGCATGAATTATAGGGACGTATATATTGGAAAACTAAGATCTTTGTAGCGGATACGACATTGTTTTGATACCGTTAGAGAATACTATTAATTTCAAATTTTTGACACTAAAAGTATAAAATTGAATGGAAGGAGTGCAAATATGGAAAATAATATAAAAC
>OHGX01000994.1_pt1 | contig 10905 bp, 5 predicted proteins | sample 1567841 | NCBI WGS metagenome assembly OHGX01 (sample SAMEA3879587, study PRJEB24766) | human gut metagenome | biome: human-associated habitat; feature: feces | place: USA | collected 1985/1987 | reverse complement strand
AGCCGTAGATCTGGCGCATCAGGCCGGCATATCAAAAAATTTCCCGGAAAACTATATCGAGGAGCTGTCTGCTTCGTCCTATGCCGATATTTACCAGCAGATTTCTCTTTCTCCTAAATATCTTTCTTACCTAAAAGGACTTCCCCGCAAATAAGGGAAGTCCTCTCTGACATCTTTTTATTATTTCTGGTTGATATAATTGACAAGACCTTCGCAGTCAATAATCTTCTGCATAAATGGTGGAAATGCCTGTCCCTGGAATTTCTTTCCGGTTGTCACATCTGTGATGATTCCGGAATCAAAATCTACTTCCACCTCATCCCCTGCCTGTATTTCCTTTGCGGCCTGTGGGCACTCAATGATCGGCAAACCGATATTGATGGCATTCCGGTAAAAGATTCTGGCAAATGTCTCTGCGATTACGCAGCTTATTCCTGAAGCCTTGATGGCTATAGGTGCATGCTCTCTTGAAGATCCGCAGCCGAAATTCTTTCTTGCCACCATGATATCGCCCGGCTTTACGCGCTTTACGAAATCCTTATCTATATCTTCCATACAGCTCTTTGCGAGCTCTGCAGGGTCTGATGAATTCAGGTATCTTGCAGGGATGATTACATCTGTATCTACGTTGTCACCGTATTTGTGTACTGTTCCATGTGCTTTCATAGTCTATCTCCTTTATCTCTTTTATAATCCAAGTTCGTCAGGACTGCTGATCTTACCTGTAATTGCACTTGCTGCTGCAACTGCCGGGCTTGCCAGATAAATTTCCGAATCCACATGTCCCATACGTCCTACAAAGTTACGGTTTGTAGTGGACACGCACTTCTCTCCTGCTGCCATGACACCCATATGTCCTCCAAGACATGGTCCGCATGTAGGAGTTGAAACCACTGCTCCAGCCTTGACAAATATAGTCATAAGACCTTCCTCAATACACTGAAGGTAGATATCCTGTGTTCCAGGGATGACGATAACTCTGACACCGTCAGCAACCTTTCTTCCCTTGATGATATCTGCTGCAATTCTCATATCTGAGATACGTCCATTTGTACATGAACCGATGACTACCTGATCGATCTTGATGTCACCGACCTCATCGATAGTCTTTGTATTCTCTGGGAGATGAGGGAAAGCAACTGTTGGCTTAAGCTGTGACAGGTCGATGGTGTACTCTGCATCGTATACAGCATCCTCGTCTGCCTCATACTTTGTATATGACTTTGTGCTGTGCTCCTTCATGTACTCCTCTGTAAGCTCATCGACAGGGAAGATACCATTCTTGGCACCTGCCTCGATGGCCATGTTCGCAATTGTAAATCTATCGTCCATTGTGAGGTTCTTGATTCCCTCTCCAACAAACTCCATAGACTTATAAAGCGCACCGTCAACACCGATCATACCGATGATGTGAAGGATGACGTCCTTACCACTGATCCACTTTGCCTTCTCTCCAACGATGTTGAACTTGATGGCTGATGGAACCTTGAACCAGGCCTTGCCTGTCACCATTCCTGCTGCCATATCTGTACTTCCGACACCTGTTGAGAATGCACCGAGTGCTCCGTATGTACATGTATGTGAGTCTGCTCCGATACATGTCTCACCAGCCACGATAAGTCCTTTCTCTGGAAGGAGCGCATGCTCGATACCCATTGCTCCGACATCGAAATAGTTCTCGATCTCATTTGCCGCTGAGAACTGTCTTACACACTTACAGTGCTCTGCACTCTTGATATCCTTGTTAGGTGTGAAGTGATCCATGACAAGTGCTATCTTCTTCTTGTCAAATACTTCCTTCTTGTTGAACTTCTCCATCTCGTGAATTGCGACCGGAGTTGTTACGTCATTTCCTAATACTAAATCCAAATCTGCCTCGATAAGCTGTCCTGCTTCAACTGATGGCAGTCCTGCATGAGCAGCTAAAATCTTCTGAGTCATGGTCATACCCATATTTATAGTCCTCCTATCATTTGTTTCTAAATACAAATTCTTACTCTTGATAATATCACTCATCTAGGTATAATTACAATATATATATAGAATAGTTGTTATAACCTGGAGGAATATCATGATAAGTAATCTGAACAATTACGTTATTTTTCATACAGTCGCCAAGGCCGGCAACATCAGCAAGGCCGCAAATCAGCTCTACATCAGTCAGCCCGCGATAAGCAAGGCTATTTCCAAACTTGAAGAAGAACTCGGCACTGCGCTTTTTAACAGAAGTTCCAGAGGGGTAACTCTGACTGAAGAGGGACAGGTTCTCTATGAATATGTTGAGAGGGCATTTGACTCTCTGAATATGGGTGAGGAAAATCTGAAGAATTACAAGGAGCTTGGAATCGGTCACATAAGAATCGGCGTGAGCACATCCCTGTGCAAGCACATACTACTGGACTATCTGAAGGACTTCATCAGGGAGAATCCCAACATCAAGTTCAGCATAGACTGTCACTCAACAGTGAATACCATTAAACTGCTTAAGAATGACGATATAGATATCGGACTAATATGCAACACCGAGCTTCCAAAAGGGATAGTGTACTCTCCTATAAAGGAGATACACGATGTGTTCGTGGCAAGCCCGGAATATCTGGATAACTTCTATGAGAGAAATGGAAATGCACTTGATGATATGATGGATGAGCTGTCGCCACATATAAAAGGAAATATCATTCCACTTTTAGGTGCATCAAAAAGAGCCGACAAGAATACATCTTCCGACTCCTTATATAACGATTCTGACTCCGCTGCAGCATTAGAGAATATGGCTGACCATGTTTTAACAAAAGCTACTACAGACAATCCGACTGATAGCAGTCTGCCGAATCACTCCAATATCACAACAACAGATATCCTCGAAAACTCCAACCTCATGGTTCTCGAGGAAGCCAACGTAACCCGTACCCATGTGGACGACTATCTCCGCAGCCAAGGTATCCACTGCAGCCAGGTATTAGAGATCAACAACATGGATCTCATCGACTTCGCCGCCATCGGCATGGGCGTTGCCAGCGTGGTACGTGAATTCGCACATGAACAGCTCTCATCCGGGGGGATAACCGAGCTTCCGCTGGATACGCCTATCCCTAGCAGAAGTGTCGGCTTCGCATACTCAGGGGTAAAGAATCAGAGCACGGCTATGAAGAAATTTATGGAGTGGGTGGGGGTGTGATATGTCTCATATATATAACAGCTATACCCCATCCTATAAAAGATAATATCAAACCCAATTTAAACCCATATGGTACATATCTGAATTCCACTGTATGTGTGCCTTCAGTCAGCTCCACGCCAATAAGTGCCCCATCTGCCAAAGTTGTTATATCAGTCTTTTTCCCATCCACATATGCAGTAAATCCCTTATAATATGGAATAGACGTATATAGTATCCCATCCTGTTTTGCAGTAACCTTACCTTTTATATATGTATCCTTCGCAGATTCAATAACCATTGAACTGTCCTCAACATACACCATGCACTCCTGCATTCTGTCATCATGATACTCATAAAAACTTATAAATGTTACACCTTTTTTTAGCACAGATGATAAATTAACAGCCTGTATCTCAATCTTCTGCCCCTTCTTCAGATTTCCCAGATCAAGCACTCCTTTAGGTACAGCATATGAAGCATTTTTATCTATCTCTTCTATTATCTTTCCATCCACAGTTACTGCACTGCAAAATCTATTAGAATCCTCCAGACTCACATATAAATGCATAGCTCTCGGAACTACGAACATATAAATCTGGCTGGCGTATGAACCTTCTCCTATAGAAGTGTTTATATAGCTGTATGCATTTGTATCGCTTTTTCTCTTCAGACTTATACCACCAGTAAAAGGTTCTTTATCCGAAACAGAGCCCATATACTTCACATCATAATCTGTAAATTCGCTGGCATCCACCTTCGTAAACACACCATCCACACCCGATACAGCCTTTACAAAATTGTTTTGAACTACAAAAGGATCAACATTTGATATATCCCAGTTTTTTATTGCATAACCTGAAGAAAATCCCAGTCCTGTTGCAAATTTTGTTGTATACCACGCAATATTCTTGTCTATATCATACGTTTTATCTTCGATACGATATTTCTCTCCCTTGCTATACCCTCCATAATATGCATCTGTATCTGACAGTACATTTTTCACATTGAACATGAGCGCCGTCACCGGTGTAGTGTTCCTATATGCATACGTTGCCCCATGCTTCTGATACACCATCCCCAACGAACCAAAAAGCCAGGTCACCTTGTTATTAATGATTGATGTGAAAATATTCGTATCTGAATATGCAGTATTATTTTCTGATAACACCCAAGATGTCTTTCTGTTTAGATCACTGTCATCCATGTCGCCATACATCGCCCCCCAATAATCAATTCCTCCAATTTTTTCCATACTAGTTGTATAATTATCCTTATTTACATACACGGAATTTGCTGTCAGTTCTACTAAAAGCACAATAACAAAATTCATAATTAACGATTTTTTCTTTATGCTGTTTCTTGCCTGCAATGTATACACCATGAATAAATATATAGTAATCATCATAGTTGCCATATAGCAGACAATACTCTGTGTCTCATCATTTTTCAAAAAAACCAACACATATAATCCGGAAAAGATCAAACCAGTCGCAGCCACCTCCCAAATGTGCGGCTTTACCCAGTTTGTAACACATTCAAATGCAGACACAATAAGCAGAACAACCAGAATAAACGCATATCTGCAAGAAAACGTATGAGGGTATGTAAAGCCATGAAGTGCAAAAACCGCTCCTGCCAGATTCAGACTGATTATCATAATTCCTATCTCTGTCAGCCTTTTTATACGGGACAGAAATCTTATTTTCTTGTTAAACATATATACAACTGCAAGGAAAAGTAGAGCTATTCCCATATACATATTTCTTCCATACAAAACTCTTCCTGTCACATCTATATTACTTCCCCAGAAAAAACTCTGAAAGATTCCCCAGACTGTTAAATCGCACATCCACAGAAACTGAGCTCTCCCCCTCTCTTCCCAGTATTGCAAGAAAGCACGGAACTAGAACAACACATGCACTAAGTGCGGCCACTATGGATGTGATTACAAAACGAACTAAACACCGCCAGAATACAGCTGCGTTTTCCTTTCTTACATCCACAAACCACACTACAGCCATAATAGCTACAAACCACGAAAAATAAAAATTAAACACTAACGACAAAAACAGTATAACAAAATAAGGTTTTACATCTCCGTCTTCCACCAACCATTCAATTCCCAGCATCATAAGAGGCACAAGCAGAAGACATATCAGCCATAGAATATTGTACTGATAAGCAAGAATATAATCGCACATTGAATATGCCATTCCAAATACAACGCAGACCATATCATTCAGCAAGCCTTGTCTCATAATATTTCTACTGGTATGAGACAAAAAATAAGTCATAGCAACGCCGCAGAGTCCCACCTGGACGCACATTGTAACAATCATTCCCATCTCCACATGAGAACCGCCAAATGCTACGGCTATGAGGTTAAATGGGCTTGCAAGGTAATAAAAGAAATTAGAATAGAAATCATATCCCAGCCCCATACTCCAACTAAAAAATAACGATTTACCATTTCTAATCCTGTCAGACAACTCCATATAGAATGCATAATACTGGGTATTTGAATCTCCCAGCAAAACCGAATTTTTTCCAAACGGATAACAATTAGTCATAATCATATGCGCCACTATACAAATAACCGGTATCATAAAAGCTATTATATATTTAAATATCTTTTCTTTTCTGATCTTAGTTTTTTTCATGTAATCCCCGCTTATCGTGTTTTGTTCTCTTCAAAAATATATATAGCAAAGCTGCTCCTATAATCGAAACCATTATACCAATCTTCAGACCATAAGGGAAATATCTAAACTCAATTTCATGCTCTCCTGATGAAAGCTCAACTCCACACATAGCTCCGACTATTGCCACCAGCTTTTTTTGCTCTCCATCCACATACACCTTAAAGCCTTTGTAATACGGTATAGACGTATACAAGATTCCAGCCTCATCGGTCTTAACAGTTCCAATCACTTTTGTTGTCCCCGTACTTTTTACATAAAATCTGCCGCTTCTTAGCTTTTGAACAACATTTTTCATAACATCATCTTTGTAACTGTACACAAGTACATTTGTTCTTCCTATAGTACCAGCCAGAGAACTATTGCTTACCATTAACTTTATCCTCTGACCTTCTCGAACATTCCCGACATCGAGCATTTCCGACATAGACATATATGACGAATCATCAACTACAGGCTCATCATCTATATATAATTTGCAGCATACCTGATCATCATCATACGCATAAATATACATGTGCATATCAGCCGGAACAGTGAATTCATATGTATTTGTCACATAAAACAGTCCATCCGCAGCCCATATGTTCTTGTATTCGATATCAAAATCATCTTGAGATAATATCTCACTTCCAAACGGCGAAACAGATACATTTTCTATGTCTATCTTTTCAAATATATTGTCTTCACCCAGTGCACAGGCTACAAATTTATTCTGAAATTCAAACGGATCGTCTGAATCCGAATCCCAGTTCTCAACATCTCTGCTCACAAGGAACCCAAGCCCGGCAGTGTATGGACTCTCACTCACAGAATACGTCATAGTCTTATCTTTATATGTATTGAATACACTCTTACTGTAAATGCTTTCATAGCCGCCAAAATACATCTGATGGTCCGTAAGCACATACCGTACATTATAAAGTGTACTTGTCAGCGGTGTTGTACATCTGTAAGTATATGATCCGCCATTTCCCTGATATGACAAGCCTGTCTTCTTATACAGATCCAAGGTGTTTCTGTTCAGTATGGATGAGAAAATACTGGCATCAGAATTTCCCATTCCCCTCTGTGAATCGACCCATGAGGTTTTCCTCTCACCGATCTCAGTTTCTATATTTTTATAATCAGCAATCCAAAACTCAGTTCCTCTGTTTTTCTCGCCACTTGTATCATAGCTGCTTTCGCTTACTATAAAATAATTCGACACGAGCTCCAGAAAACATATGGCAAGTATATTGACGACCAGTGCACTCCTGCCTATGCTTTTTCTTGTATATAGGCACACACATATAAGACCATATACAACAATAAGTATTGTCACCATATAAGATATCGGATCATTTACCTCGGATGTGTTGATCAATGTCACAAATACGATCAACGCACCAGCAGCAAGTATTGTCGCACATTGCTTTATACTTATCTGCGTTATATTTATCAATTCCTCAAAAGCTGTAACAAGCAGTAATATCCCCAGAATAAATTGAAATCTGTTGCTGTACGAATTCGGAAACGCAAATCCATGAAATACATACGAACCGAGCACCCAGTTTAGCTGGAACGCGATCACCAGTATCTCGATAACTCTTTTCACTCTTCTGGCCAACCTGATATTTCGATTAAACACATACAGTGCTACAAGAAACAGCACTGTAACCGTGATGTATCCATTATATGTATATAACTTTTTACCGGCTTGATCTATCTGACTTTTCCAGAAAAAGCTCTGTATAAAATCTGCGATATTTCCAATCCAGCCCCATAATCCAGCTTCCTCCTGTACTGTCATGCCATCTCTTCCAACAACAGCCAAATAGCACGGCAGCAGAACAAATGCGGTTGAAAGTGCAGAGATAACCGACAAGAAAACATACCTTGCTGTCTTCCTTATTACCACCTTGGCACTTCCCTCGCACGTGTCCACAAACCATACAAATGAAAGTATACATATAAACCAAGCAAAATAAAAATTGGTTATAAACACCAGGATCATACTGCAAATATACATTTTTTCTCCAACGCCTTCATTTAACCTTTCCACTCCCAGCAAGACAAGCGGTGCCAAGATAAGACTTATAAGCCATATATAATTATACTGATACGCCAGGACATAATTACACATGGAATACACGATCGCCAGCAGCATACAAATACAGTCATTTAATATTCCGGTTTTTCCACTGTTTCTGGACGTGTTCTTCAGATAATACAACATAGTAACTGAACACATACCGACCTGAACCATCATGGTGACTGCAACACCTATCTCCATATCCCAGTTTCCTATGATCATGGCTATTATATTGAATGGACTGCCAAGATAATAGAAAAAGTTCTGGTAGAATTCAAATCCCATTCCTGCCTGCCAGCTAAACAGTATCGATTCACCATTCTTTATCTTCTCAAGCAGAAATTTTTCAAACCAGTAATACTGTGCATTTGCATCCCCAAGCAGAATGGTATTATTTCCAAATGGATAGCACTCTCTTATGTACATATGTATAAGAAGACATATGACCGGTATTAAAAATACTATGAAATATTTGCCTAGTTTCTTCGACTTATTCACTCCTGATATCCCCCTGATAAAAAATAGGGACAGGTGTGGCAATTGCTGCCACCTGTCCCCGTTCATGTATCACCTCACCAGGCAAAGCCCGGTGATCGATCTGTTTCATATTTCATCTTACTTAAAATACTCCACACCACTCTCGAATATCTTCTGGTTCTGGTCGCCGTATACGTTTACAGCTACAGCCTGTCCGATACGCTCTGAGTGACCCATCTTACCAAGGACACGTCCATCTGGGCTTGTGATACCCTCGATCGCATAGTATGAACCGTTGACGTTGTAGTACTCGTCCATGGTTGGGTTGCCGTTCATGTCGACATACTGTGTTGCAACCTGTCCATTTGCAAAGAGCTTCTCGCACCATTCCTTGCTTGCAACGAAACGTCCCTCACCGTGTGAGATAGGAATTGTGTATACTCCGCCGAGCTCTGCCTTCTTCAGCCATGGGCTCTTGTTTGTTACAACCTTGGTGTATACCATCTTGGACTGATGACGTCCGATGCTGTTCATTGTCAGTGTAGGTGAATCATCCGTCTGTGGTCTGATCTCGCCGTAAGGCACAAGACCGAGCTTGATGAGTGCCTGGAATCCGTTACAGATACCAAGTGCAAGTCCGTCTCTCTCGTTCAGGAGCTTCATGACCTCCTCGGAGATCTTTGCATTACGGAACGCAGTTGCGATGAACTTACCTGATCCGTCTGGCTCATCACCGGCTGAGAATCCGCCTGGGAACATGATGATCTGTGAATCGCTGATTGCCTTTGCAAATGCGTCAACAGAATCTCTGATTCCCTGTGCTGTCATATTTCTGAATACTATCGTCTGTACGTCTGCGCCTGCTCTCTCAAATGCCTTTGCTGAATCATACTCACAGTTTGTACCAGGGAATACAGGTATGAATACCTTTGGCTTGGCAACCTTGTTCCTTGATGTGTAAACTGTCTTGGCGTCGAAGAGTCCAGTCTTGATCTCTGTCTGTGGAACATTTGACTCTGTTGGGAATACCTTCTCAAGAGTCTTTGTCCATGCTGCAAGAGCCTCGTCCATAGTGATCGTGACATCCTTGTATGTAAATACAGGCTCCTTTGTAACCTTACCTATCTTCTTGACAGGAATTCCGAGCTGATCAAGATCTGCTGCCTTAACCTCAAGAATGATAGCGCCATAGTTCTTGGCAACAAGATCCTTCTTGCTGACTGTATCCTCAAGCTCAACACCGAGCTTATTTCCAAATGCCATCTTGCTGACAGCCTCTATGATACCGCCAAATCCAACTGCGTATGCAGACTGGATCTTGCCCTCCTTGATCTTCTTGTTCAGGAGGTCATACATGTACAGAACATTCTCATATACAGGTATGTCGTTCTCGTCCTTCTCTATATCCATCTCCACAAGAACATTGCCTGCCTTCTTGAGCTCAGGTGTCACAACGTCCATGTAGCTTGCCACGTCAACTGCAAATGATACAAGTGTTGGAGGTACATCTATATCATTGAATGTACCTGACATACTGTCCTTTCCACCGATAGACGGAAGTCCAAGTCCTATCTGAACATCATATGCTCCGAGGAGTGCTGCCAGTGGCTGTCCCCATCTGTATGGGTCTGTTCCAAGTCTCTTGAAATATTCCTGGAATGTAAGTCTGATCTTGCTTACATCTCCACCTGCTGCAGCTATCTTGGCTGCTGATGTAACAACCGCATATACTGAACCATGATATGGGCTCCAGCTTGACAGATATGGGTCAAATCCGTAGCTCATCATGGTAATAGTGTCTGTCTTACCCTTGAGTACAGGCAGCTTTGCGATCATTGTCTGTGTAGGTGTGAGCTGATACTTACCACCGTAAGGCATTGTGACTGTTCCTGCTCCGATAGAGCTGTCGAACATCTCCACAAGTCCTTTCTGTGAGCACACATTCAGATCTGACAGTGTATCGAGCCATGCCTTCTTGACATCCTCAGGCTCCTTAACTGAATCAAAGTAATTGTCAGCCTTGCTTGGAACTTCAACCTTGACCTGTGTCTCCTGATGAGCACCATTTGTGTTGAGGAATGCACGTGAGATATTCACGATGTCCTTGCCTCTCCACTTAAGGATAAGTCTAGGCTCCTCTGTAACCTTTGCAACTACTACAGCCTCGAGGTTCTCCTCCTCAGCGTATCCGAGCATAGTGTCAACATCCTTAGGATCGACAACTATAGCCATACGCTCCTGGGACTCTGATATTGCAAGCTCTGTACCGTCAAGACCTGCGTACTTCTTTGGCACCTTGTCAAGATCTACCACAAGTCCGTCTGCCAGCTCTCCGATGGCAACTGACACACCGCCGGCACCAAAATCGTTACACTTCTTTATAATAGATGAAACCTCTTCTCTTCTGAAGAGTCTCTGGATCTTTCTCTCTGTAGGTGGGTTACCCTTCTGAACCTCAGCACCGCATGTCTCAATAGACTTCTCTGTGTGTACCT
>OHGX01000993.1_pt1 | contig 10912 bp, 9 predicted proteins | sample 1567841 | NCBI WGS metagenome assembly OHGX01 (sample SAMEA3879587, study PRJEB24766) | human gut metagenome | biome: human-associated habitat; feature: feces | place: USA | collected 1985/1987 | reverse complement strand
TCCGCTGCGTCCATCAACCTCAATGATGAGGTTGCATTCCTTGGGAAGCTGTATCATGTTTTCCACAACGAGAAGCACGCCGGCATTGAGCTTTCTGTTCCGGAACAGATACTCCGTGATGGAGTCATTCCTTCCCAGGAATGCCGGTTGCGCAATCACAAATAAATAATACGGAAGCGGCATGGACACCGCACCGAAGTTGCCCTCCTCGTCCATCTCAAGCTTACGAATCTTCATGGCATCCGCAACCGCATTAAACAGCTTTTCTGCGGCAACTCTGTTCGTGGCAACCAAGTGCCCACTGCGGTCATCATCCAGCGTATGGGGCAGCCTCTGTGTCCAATCAAAGTTGTTTCGGTCGTTTTCATCATAGATAAAGACCATCTTGACTTCCCCATAATAATGGTGAGCTGCAATCTGTGCGACTATATTTTTGGTCAGACGAAATGTGTCTGCATTACTCCCAACAACCCCGCAAACCTGATTTTCCAGTATACTGCAGATGATAGGAGCGTTACTGACTGTACAATACTTTTGTTGGATTTCTTCTGGGCGCTTCTTCAATTCATCGTCTTCCAGCGAAATTGCTTCTTTTGGAGCACGGATCTCAAAGGAGGCTGGGATCTTTCCGGTTCCCAACCGCACAGACATAAAATCCGAATCCATTGGTTTCCGATCCCAGAGCTTTCTATCTACGGTTCCAGCCATTTCAAAGCAGGCTGACAAATCGGGATCCGACGCCAAAAGAGCATTCCGTTGTTCCTTTTGTTTTGCTTCAATGGTCGCAACAATTCGATCCAAATGCTCGGTATATTTTTCGAGTCGAACATCCATCTGTGATGAATACCCGCGTTTTTGCTTGCGGTAATTTATAATAGACACGACCAAGCCAATTAGTGTCATTGGCAATGTGTAGAGCATCATTCTGGAGTTTCCGCTTATCGCCGTTGTTGCAATCGCTACGCCAACAGTGCCAATTACAGGCAAAAGCAAGGATGCCAGATTCAACTCCGGTTTTCCAGTCACAGCAGGAGGTGCTTCAATCTCTACCGTACCGGTTGGGACTTCCAGCTTCAGTCTGGGAGAACGAACAAAATCAACATCCGCGCTCAGTACCCGGGCCGGGCTTTGTGCGCTGTGAATCTGTACACCGTCTCCCGCGGAAAGTATCTCCAGCGAGGTTCCGTGAAACACCAGGCTGAACGGACCAATAACAATGCGGTCTGAAGCAGATACCGGACTTTCATTGACACGCGTCTCATTCAAATAAGTACCGTTTGTGCTGCCAGAGTCCTGAATGTAATAGCGGCTTCCTACTTTCTTAATAACAGCATGACGCCCGGACACAAGAGGACTTTGCAGCACAATGTCGTTATCCTGATCCCGCCCAACCGAGATGTCTCTGTCGATTCCAAGGTTCAGCGACTTAACTTGGAGCACGCTATCATCCATACAAATCATAGATACCCGATGTTGCTGACTCAGTACATAGGTGACTGACATCTGCAATGGTCCTTTTTTCAACGTCGCACCCCGCAAAAAGGTGTCACCATTACACACAATCTGCCATCCGTTCTTTTGAGTGGTCAACACAACATGGTTTTTTTTCAAATCAGAATCCGAAAGACAGAAACCGTCATTTTTCCCGCTGCCAATCGAGAATTTTGACTTCCCATCTAATGGTATATCCTTGCAAAAATCATTATAAAAAAGCCTAACTTGCATTCTCATTTCCCTTTCGTTCAGATTATACAAATTTGCAGCTCGTAAATCATTAATTTCAATTATATTGAATAATTGAAATTAGAAATTCATAATTTCACAGGTGTTTATCGCACCTCATAGAGTTTTAATAAAATCCTCCGAAAGCCTTGAAAATAAAGGATTTATCGCAATCAGTCCACCTTATCCCTTTATATGATTTCACACAATGTTACCCTTGTTCTGCACAATCATAAGGGCAAAATCAAGGGCAGAAAAATCTGATAACACAATATAACAAAGTGTGGTAATCGGGAAACTGTGATGTATGTGCGAATAGATTATTTTGGAGGATAACACTATGGAGAAATATATTTACGATGAAAGCAACGGACTTTGGTATGAATTGCAGGGGGATTATTATATTCCTTGCCTTACTTTACCAACCGAAAAAGAAAACAAGCCTATTGGCTTATGGGGACAGCGACACAAACGCTATTTACAGGAATGCAAGAAAGCAGTTTACATCACGCTACTCACAAGTGGCAGATTGAACAGTTATCTTGCTGATATTGACGAACAGGCAACGGAGATGATGTTTCGATTGGTTGAGCAAATGGCTGATAAGGAGGGCGTTACTGAACAGCTCAAAACAGAACGCCCGATGTTGTGGGTTGGCAGAATAAACGAGATACAGGCAAGAGCAAGAGAAATCGTCAATGCAGAAATTATCTACGCATAGTAATGTAACGCTTATAAGATGAAAAAGAGGGTAGGCAGATAATATTTTTTGTCTACCCTCTTTGACTTGAAAACAGATACTAAATTGAGAAAACCTGCGTAAATACACTATCTCATTTCTGCAATTATTTTAAGACTTTATTGCACGAATTTTATAATAATGATAGAATGAATTAGTCAAAGCTAACTTGATTGATGTAAGGAGAGGTGTAATTATGTCTTTTTTTCAAAACACTTGTAAACCTAAAGGACTTGGCGGATGCCTTATGGTTAATATGATGAATATAGGTCATTCTCCTATGGCAGAATGGGGATTGAAGCATATAAAAATTAATAAGAACGATATATCATTAGACGTTGGTTGCGGTGGTGGTGCAAATATAAAAAAACTATTAGAAAAAAGTCCAAAGGGTAAAGTTTTTGGCATTGATTATTCAGAGGTTAGTGTTAGAAAATCAAAAAAAGTTAATAAATTTGCAGTAGAAAGAAAGCATTGTGAAATTCTGCAAGGAAATGTGCAGGAACTTCCTTTTGCCAATGAAACCTTTGACTTAGCAACTGCTTTTGAAACAATATATTTTTGGTCTGATATTGACCAAAGTTTTAGCCAGATATATAGAGTGCTAAAAAAAGGTGGAATTTTTATGGTTTGTAATGAGTCAAATGGCGAAAATGACAAAGATAAAAAATGGACAGAGATTATAAAAGGAATGAAAATTTATACTTCCAAAGAGATTAAATATTCTTTGGAAAAAGCAGGATTTACGCATATAGAAACGAACAAAAATGCTAAAGGCTGGCTTTGTGTGGTTGCTCGAAAGTAAAACAATTTTTAAATTTTACCTGATATACTTAACGGATACGCTCACAATTTCAGCAACTGGCGAAGTAATCCCATCATGCTTGCAAGCCATTCAAAGTCCCCGTTATCTAACAAGGGGCACAATTTACGAGGGCAAATGGACGAAACAGGCGAAAGTCCTAGAATATATGGGGGGGGTAAACGCACTTTCAAGGGGTGTTAACTGAAAGACGGTCATTTAACACCTTTTCAAACAAAAAGATAATGAAATTTACATCTCTGAGCAGACAGAAAATGATATTTGGATAGTGGAAAATAATATTGGGGGATTGACAAAGTTTTTGCGAGGTGCTATTATAACGATGTTATATAACAGTGTTATAAAAAGAGGATTAAAAATGAGCAACGAAGAAAAAACGACATTGCAGATGATTTTATCGGCTGCTATACAGGAATTTCTTGAAAAAGGCTTCACATCTGCTTCATTACGAAATATTGCTAAAAAAGCAGGCGTAACCACAGGGGCTTTATATGGCTATTATGATAGTAAAGAGGACTTGTTTGAAGCATTGGTAGGCGAACACTACAATTTTTTACTGGAACGATTTTGCAAGGCTCAAAAAGAATTTGCTGAAATTCCGCCAGAAGAACAACCTAACAATCTTACTTCTACTTCCGGCGAATGTATGTATGAAATGCTCTTGTATGCCTATGAACACTTGAATGAATTTAAGCTCATACTTTGCTGTTCGGAGGGAACACGTTTTTCAAAATTGATTGATGAAATGGTGGAAATAGAAACAAAAGGAACACATGATTATTTAGCAGTTCTTGAAAAGATAGGCAGACCTGCTCCCCCCATTGATGAACGGTTGGAGCATATCTTGATTACAGGAATGTTTAATACATTTTTTGAGCTGATTATACATGAAATGCCTCTTGAAGAAGCAAAGCACTATTTGAAAGAAATGAGAGATTTCTATACCGCCGGGTGGATGAAAATTATGGGGCAATAAAAATGAATAAATTCGTTAGGGCAATCTGCCCTATAATTTTTATACACAGGTTAGTTACTGCTAACTTCACAAGGGCAACACTAACTGAAATGAGGATATTGGAGGACGTTCATTTTGTTCTCGTATCATAAAAAATTTTCAAGGAGGTTTTATCAATGAAAAAACAGTCAAATCTATCAAGACTGATGGGTTATGCCGGATGGCATAAGATATTGACCTATCTTTCTTGGGTACTGTCTGTAATGAGTGCACTGTTGGCTCTTGTACCATTTTGGTATATATGGTGTATTATTCACGACATACTGGAGGTTTCCCCGGACTTCTCACAGGCGGAGAATGTCACAGGCTACGGTTGGTCTGCCGTATTGTTTGCAGTTATCTCTATTGTTGTTTACATAGCCGCTTTGATGTGTTCGCATTTGAGCGCGTTCCGGGTTGCCGCTAATATCCGAAAAGAGCTTATGCGCCATATTGCAGCATTGCCGCTCGGAGTAACGGAGAAGTATGGAAGTGGAAAGCTGCGGAGAATAGTAAACGGTTCCAGTGCTGCTACGGAAACGTATCTTGCACACAGGCTTCCCGACAAAGCGGGGGCGATTGCCACCCCTATAGGGCTACTTTTCCTGTTGCTTGCTTTTGACTGGCGGTTAGGGCTTTTAAGCCTTGTTCCCGTTGTGCTTGGTTTTCTGATTATGATGAAAATGACAGGAAAAGACATGGAAAAGCGAATGGAACAATATCAAAATGCGCTTGCCGATATGTCAAATGAAGCCGTTGAATATGTGCGGGGCGTACCCGTAGTAAAGACTTTCGGACAGACAATCTTTTCTTTCAAACGCTTCAAAAACGCGATAGACAATTACGAAACATGGGTAATCGCATACACAAAGGGGCTGCGTCTGCCTATGATGTTCTATACAACGGCAATTAACAGTGTATTCGCGTTTCTGATTGCCGGAGGTATTCTCTTTACAAGGGGCGGCGTAACAAATGAACTTCTGTTAAACCTTATTTTCTATATTGTGATTACGCCCGTCATTGGTACGACGCTCACAAAAATTATGTTTATGAGCGAGGACGCAATGATTGTAGGCGACGCAATTAACAGGATTAATGAAGTGCTGAACGAAAAACCATTATCTGAAAGCAGCGTGAATAATATCCCTAAAGATAATGGGATTACATTAGAACACGTTAGTTACAGCTATGACGGAAAGAAAAACGCGCTCAATGATGTATCTCTTTCCATAAAACCGGGGCAGACAGTCGCATTGGTAGGATCGTCCGGCGGCGGCAAGACAACGCTTGCAAATATCGTCACAAGATTTTTTGACCCGCAAAAAGGGCGCGTACTGATAGGGAATATCGACATATGCGACATTCCGAAAGAAACATTGATGAATAAGGTGTCCTTTGTATTTCAGAACAGCCGACTTATCAAAGCGTCCATATTGGAAAATGTGCGTATGGCAAAGCCTGACGCTACACGCGAAGAAATCGCCCATGCTTTGGAAGCTGCACAGTGCTTGGATATTATTGAAAAATTACCGAATGGCATTGATACGGTTGTCGGCGCAAAAGGCGTATATCTGTCCGGCGGCGAACAGCAAAGAATAGCGATTGCCCGCGCGATTTTGAAAAATGCGCCTATCATAATCCTTGATGAAGCGACCGCATTTGCCGACCCCGATAATGAGGTGCGCGTACAGCAGGCTTTATCCGCGCTTTCAAAGGGAAAGACCGTCATTATGATTGCACACAGGTTGTCGTCAATCACAGACGCGGATTGCATTTATGTACTGCAAGACGGTGAAATTGTCGAAAGCGGCACACATAGCGGACTGATAGAAAGAAACGGCATATTTACAAAAATGTGGAAGGATTATTCCGAAGCGGCAGAATGGAAGATTGCAAAGGAGGTAAACGCATGATTAAGACATTGCAAAGACGTTTTGCATTATCAAGACAGGGGGCTGTCGATTTGATAAAAGGCTGTATTGCCTGCGTCGTACAGGATATATCCTTTATGCTCCCTGTGGGATTGCTCTATTACTTTGTCATTGACACCATGAATGGGAACTTGAATGGAAGCCGCATTGCTTTTTATGCGGTTGGTTCTTTGGTTTGCTTATGCCTTATATTTATTGCGACTTGGTTTCAATATAACGCCACTTACTTAGCGACTTATGTGGAAAGCGGGGTAAGGCGTATATCCTTAGCGGAACGGCTACGCAAAATCCCGTTGTCCTTTTTTGGCAAAAAAGACCTTGCGGATTTAACCAATTCTATTATGGGAGACTGTGCTACGCTTGAAACTGCATTCTCCCATTATGTACCCGCATTGGCAGGCTCCCTCATTTCAACAACACTAATTGCAATCTGCCTTTTTGCTTACGACTGGCGAATGGCTCTTGCGGCGGTGTGGGTTTTACCGATTGCATTTACAATCACATTCTTTTCAGCTCGCATACAGGAATACTTTAACTGTAAATCTGTAGCGGCAAATGTCGCGCTTGAAAGCGGTGTACAAGAGTGTATCGAAAGTTTACAGGACTTGAAATCAAACAATGCGGAAGAAAGTTATCTGAAAGGACTTGACAAAAAAATTGACTATGTAGAAAAACGGCACATTATAACAGAACTTGGAACAGCACTTTTTGTTGTTTCTTCAACACTAATATTAAAGTTTGGAATTGCTACGGTTGCGCTTGTAGGCTCTACGCTGCTTATTCGTGGAGAAATTGATATTCCGCTGTTTTTTATGTTCTTGCTTGTAGCTTCAAGGCTTTATGCCCCGCTTGAAGGCGCATTGCAAAATCTTGCTGCGGTAATCTCTACGAAAACGAACATAGACCGCATGAACGAAATCCTTGACCAACCTATTCAGACAGGGGAAAATCAACTGATAAATAAAGGTTATGACATTGTATTCGACCATGTAGGATTTGCTTATAATACTGGGGAAACCGTATTGAAAGATGTGTCTTTTACGGCAAAACAGGGAGAAGTTACCGCTTTAGTCGGACCGTCCGGCGGCGGAAAAACTACGGTGTCGCGTCTTGCCTCGCGGTTTTGGGACATAAACAAAGGGAAGATTACTGTCGGTGGTATGGATATATCGAAAATAGAGCCGGAAACCTTGCTGTCTCTGTACTCTATCGTATTTCAAGATGTGACGCTGTTTAACAACACAATCATGGAGAATATCAGAATAGGCAGAAAGGACGCGACCGACGAAGAAGTAATTGCGGCGGCAAGACTAGCAAATTGTGAAGAATTTGCAGAAAAGCTCCCAGACGGGTATAACAGTATGATTGGTGAAAATGGTTGCGAATTGTCTGGCGGGGAAAGGCAGAGAATTTCAATCGCCCGCGCTTTTCTCAAAAATTCCCCTATTATCTTACTTGATGAAGCAACGGCAAGTCTTGATGTGGAAAATGAAACATTGATACAGGCTGCTTTGTCAAGACTGATAAAGGACAAGACCGTACTTGTTATCGCCCACCGTATGCGTACCGTAAGCGGCGCAGATAAAGTGGTTGTGCTTTCAAACGGTACGGTTGCCGAACAGGGAACGCCGGAAAAACTGATGAACACAGGCAAAATTTATCCGCATATGGTAAAGCTGCAAATGATTAGTCAGGATTGGGGAATTTAGATTTCTAACTGAAATTGAATGATATAGATTTCATATTTTCCCATTAGTGAGAAACGCAAAGAGGTCGACATTATGAAAACAGAATGGATACTTTGCCCTGTCTGCGGCAATAAAACCCGAACAATGATACAGGAAAATACTGAGATGAGAAACTTTCCTCTCTACTGTCCGAAGTGCAAAAAAGAAACAATCATCAATGTTCAGGATATGAAAATCACGCTTGCAGTCAGCAAATAATTATGTACCACCGCCGCTATGGGTAACACCATAACGGCGGTTTTTCCATATCTATCGGCTATCTCTGTCAATGGATTTTTTGCGCTGTCTTTGGGGTGGTTTCTGCCTATTTTTATCCTGTATCTCCCGCAAATGTTTTAATACGCTCTGCTTTTCGGGTGGTCTGCGCTGCTCTTTGGCGGCGGCTGACGGTTTCCTGCTGGTCTGACGCTCCCACTCGGCAAGGTCACGGCTGTACTGTTCCACAACGCTTTCCATTTCTCGGAAAGTACGCATGAACGCCTGCACATCGGGATAACCGTCCTCTTTCAGAATATCGGGCAGCATATCCAGTTTTGCAGCGATTTCCTTTTCCGTCTGCTGTATCTGCTCGGACAGGGCTTTACGCTCCTTGCCTTTGAAAAGCCCCTTTGTGTCTGCAAGCTGCGCTTTCAGTTTCGGGAGAACATCGTCCTGCAAACGGCGGATTTCCCTTGCGCCCTCCTGCGCCTTTATCATCAGATTTTTCATGCGTCGAAATTCCGCCATATCCATATCCAGCGTAGGCTTGGGCGGCATATCCTTTTCTCGGATAAGGCTTTGCAGAAGCTCCTTTGCTTTTCGCGGTGCAGCTGCATCAAAGTTAAAAAACTCCTGCGGCGTAATATTCAGGTATTCACAAATATAGAAAAAACCCGTCATCGACGGCAATGTTCTTCTGTTCTCGATCTTATTGATATAGCTCTCGCTCTGCCCAAGCGAAAGACTCATATCCCGCGCGGAAACCCCCTTCTGCGCCCGCAGTTCGGCTATCCGACGGTAAAACCATTCCAGATAATCCATACAATCACCTCGCTGTGCGTATAGTATAATTCTCAGCATGGCGATTTTCAGATAATAAAAAGATATATTTTGATTGACTTAGGGAATATAAATCTCTATAATGGTAGAAAACAGAGAATTTTAGGATTTATCAAGAAGGGGTTCTATGAAACAGTATTTCTACAATGAAAGAACGCACCGGCTCCATATCAAAGGATACTGCAAAGAAAGTAAAATCCTCCCATATCATGTCAGGTGGTTTGATACCTATGACGAAGCACTTGCCTTTGATGGTCGCTGCGTTGGATTGTGTAGATCATGTGCGAAGCATGAAAACAAATTGAGAAAGGAAGAAACATAACGATGGCACTTTACCGTTGCGCGGCTTGCGGCAGTCCGAATGTTGTGACGGATACGCAAATCGGAGGACTAAAGAACGATTATCTGAAAGGCGCGGTTGGCACGGCGATACTTGGCGCTGGAGGGGCTGCGGCAGGAATTAAAAACCAACAGCAGCAAGTATTCAAATGTCCGGATTGCGGTATGACACTTAGCTATGCAATGCCAGAAGAAATTAAGCAGGTGATTGATCTTGGCGTTATGAGCTTGAACGCAAGAGCACATTTGAAGCTTCGCGGCTCACCGATAGAATGGGAATACCTCACGTCAAAGTTTAAAAATATTGAATTCGGCGGTGCCGATGAACTGGCGATGGAATTAAAACAGCAAAAGGATTTGAAAGAAAAACATGGCATGGAACTGCTGAGAAGCAAGGGAACCGCTACACAGGAAGAATTTGATGCAGCAATCGACTATCTGAGACTCTTTGCGCATCGTATGGGATACGACCGCAGCATTTACGCCCCCGCACCGCCCGAAGAATATACACCGGCTACGCCGACGTCCCTTGCAGACTATGCCGCATATTGCAGTGCGCTTGATATCTTTATCGAAAATTTCTTTCGGTATCTGCAATTATCAAAAGAGGAATCGACATATCGCGGCTTGCATTTTCCTTTAGCGTTCAAAGAATACCTGTACGCATATATCTGCAATAAATACACCGCATTGACGGGAGACTATATTTCATATGCTCCGTATTTCTTTGAATCCGAAACCTGCGGCATGATGATTGTTGCAGATCCATTCCTGTATGAACTGATTAGAACCACCGAAAAAACAACTGCCGCATATCGTTGGGAAAAGAATAAGGAGTTCTACGAAGAATATAATACAAAATGGATCACAAAATATATTATTAGAACAATTTCTGCGCAGCATTACGAGTATGTAGATGGCGCTTTCATTCCAAAACTCCGTGAAAAAGATGGGATTCTTTACTATTGGGACAAGTCATTTCTGACTTCTCCGCTGCAATATCCTGAGCACACACCAAGAGACTGCACACGTTTTGAAGAAAACCAGATTTATCCAAGCGTGATTGCAGAGGAAGCCGCGCAGGAGATCGTTGAAAACTATTTCATGTATTATCCGGAAAAGCGAGAGAAATTCAACGCGCAGGTTGCAGAGTATTACAAAAAGGCAAAGCAGCGCACCAAACAAACGGATGAACTGAAAGCCTGTAAAGACAAAATTGAGACGATTTCGCAGAGTATCGGTGCCGCTAATGAAAAGATAGCTTCGCTTGAGAGAAAAATTTTTGGAAAAAAGAAAGCTGCCGAACAGATCGAAGCCCTGAAACAAACAATAGCGGAACAGGAAAAGCAAAAGCAGGCTATGAAGGCAGAAGCAGACCGTCTGAACAAAGAAATTTCCAGCTTTGAATCAGAAGAAGCATTTGGTTGGAGAATGCGGAAGGAATGGGACTACTTCATCGCGTGGCACCCTGTTCAGTAAGTGCTTATATTGAAGGTATAACAAAGCCGTCCGCTGCAAATCCCGGAGCACTCTGAAATTTGCGGCACATTCCCTCCGGCATTTTCTTTGGAAGTGCCG
>OHGX01000991.1_pt1 | contig 10937 bp, 8 predicted proteins | sample 1567841 | NCBI WGS metagenome assembly OHGX01 (sample SAMEA3879587, study PRJEB24766) | human gut metagenome | biome: human-associated habitat; feature: feces | place: USA | collected 1985/1987 | reverse complement strand
CTCGAGGAGCACTACGCCGTCGACCCCGTCGCGGGCAACAACATCGAAACGACCATCGACCTCGGCCTGCAGAAGGTCGCGGAGGAATCGCTGGCCGCGAAGATCCTCGGCCTGCGCGAGAACGGCGTTGGCGCCTCCGGCAACGGCAAGGACGCCGAGGGCGGCGCCGTCGTTGTCATGAAGGTCAAGACCGGCGAGGTGCTGGCCTGCGCGAGCTATCCGACCTATGACCTTTCCACCTATAATACGAACTATAACGAGCTGGCTGCCGATCCCTACAAGCCGTTCAACAACCGTGCGCTCGGCCTGCCGTATCCGCCCGGCTCGACCTATAAGATGGTCACGACCATCGCCGCCATCGACAGCGGGACCATCAGCCGCTGGACGGAGATCGAGGACGAGGGCGTCTACACCCGCTTTGAGGACGCAGGCTATATGCCGCGCTGTATGCTCTACACCACGACGGGCGCGACGCACGGTCTCATCAACGTCATGAAGGCGCTGGCCGTCTCCTGCAACTACTATTTCTATGAGGCGGGCTACCGCACCGGCATCACTGCCATCGACAACACCGCCAAGGCCCTCGGCCTCGGCGAGCCGACCGGCATCGAGCTGCCGGAGGCCACCGGCCGCCGCGCCAATCCAGAGACGAAGAAGGAGCTCTACGACGAGGGCCACGACGGCTGGTACGACGCCGATACCGTCGCCGCGTCCATCGGCCAGTCGGAAAACCGCTTCACGCCCCTGCAGCTGTGCTCCTATACGGCGGCGCTTGCCAACCGCGGCGTGCGCTACAAGGCCACACTGCTCAAGCGCGTCCTCTCGTCGGACTATCAGGAGCTTGTTCTGGAGAACCAGCCCGTTGTGGCAAGCACGCTTAACATCTCGGATGAGGCCTACGCCGCCTATTCCGAGGGTATGCGCGAGGCCGTCACCTCCGGCACGGCCTACAGTGCCTTCGTCGGCTATGACGTGGCCGTCTGCGCCAAGACCGGCACGGCCCAGCATGGCTCCGGCGGCTCGGACAACGCCTCATTCGTGCTTTATGCCCCGGCGGACGACCCGGAGATCGCCATTGCGATCTATGTGGAAAAGGGCGCGCAGGGCGGCACGCTTGGCACCATCGCCCGCGATATCCTGACGGCCTACTTCTCCGAAGCCGGCTCCACGGATACCGTCCCCGCCGAAAATACCCTGAACTGAAAAGCAGGCGGGCCGCCCGGCGGCCCGCTTTCCGTTTATGGCGTGCACTCCCGAATTGTCATTGCGAGGGCGCTTCGCGCCCGTGGCAATCTCGGGAAGGCACTGTCAGCCCGTACACGCCATTGTAGGGGAGCGGCATGCCGCTCCCGGCGGAACGCTGCCAGCTGGTACAGGTTGTCGTTAAAATGGTGAAAACCGATTGCGTCTGTAGCGGCGCTCAGTGAGCGCCTTGCAGGCACTAACAACTGGTACACAGTATCGTTAAAATGGTGAACGCCACCGAATTGTCATTGCGAGGCCCCGAAGGGGCCGTGGCAATCTCGCAGTATCCGGTCGGATAACAGGAGGGCCATCGGCGAAATCGTAACTGCCTTCCCGAGATTGCACCCCAAGGGCACTTCCTCGCGCTTCGCGCTCAGGGCGCCACGTCGGCCGTTGGCCTCCTCGCAATGACAAATCTGGGAGCCATCACCGTTTTAGCGATAGCCCGTGCGAATCGTTCGTGCAGCGCCAGGCCCGGCTGTCCGCTCCCCTACAAGGCCGGTTCGGTCAGCGAAGGTGGTCGGCAACTTCCAACTGCCCGCGGTAGTCGATGACCGTCGCTGCAAGCGGTTTTCGGCACCGACTACAATACGGAGACGGAGTATATCATGAATCGAACGAAGAAAATAGTGAAAATCATTCTGATCGTTGTGGCTTCGCTTATAGGAACCAGCGTATTATTCTTTGCAGCAATGCCCTATCTGTCCATATTTATGGGTCCACGGGTCCACAAAAAGGAAATGAATAATTCTATCGTAAATGCGGGGTATCCGGGGTGGCATGAGGTAACCTTGGATGATCATCTCCAAATTAAGCTGCCTGAAGCGTGGACCCTTGTACCTGGAGAACGTATCACCGTGATAGATGAAAATGGGGAACCTGTCCTTGCCGGAGTAAAAATCAGGTTGGGGTCTAAAGAGTCAAAACAGTTGAAACTGGGGCTGCTGAGTGAATGCAGCGGAAAGCGAGTCTCTTCTTACCGGATGGAACTTGCTGGCTACAACAACTACTTGAATTTCTGCGAAACAAAGTGGATGTGGCTGGATGAGCAGGAAAAAGTGACAAGCGTTACGGTAATGCATTCGGATGCTGAACTGGATAACATTTATTATTATTTCTTCTGCTTCTATGATACAACGGGAGCCTATCTTACAGAAGCAGAAGCAATCGCGTGGTCAGCAAAAGACCGCTGAGTGAAAACTAAAGACCTGCTAAAGACGAAACTTTCACCTTTAGCAGGTCCACCCCTTCGGCAGCCTCGTCCTCTCCATGAACGACTACGCTCCGCGCGGCGGCAACCTGACGCAGACGACCTACGCCAACGGCGTGGCCGTGACCTACAGCTACGACCTCCTCGACCGGCTGGTTGAAAAGTCGTATCACGAGACCGGAAAGCCGGACTTCACCATCCGCTACACATACAACGCCGAAAGCCAGCTGGCCCGCCTGCGGTACGAGGAGGACGGCGAGACGGTCGGCTCCTACGCCTTTGAGTATGACAGCCTCGGGCGGCTCATCCGCAGCACGGCTATGGATGAAAACGGCTCCGTCACGCAGCGAACGGAGCATCTTTACGATGCGTTTAACCGCCTCTCCGGCCAGAGCTGGACGCTCGGCGCGCAGACCTACTCGGAGCGCTACGCCTACAGCGACGGGGAAAAAGGCGACGGCAGCCTGACGTCCATGACGGCCGCGACGGGCGACAGCCTGAGCTTCGGCTACGACGCCCTCAAACGCCTGAATCGCGTTACGGTGAAAAACGGCAGCTCCGTGATCCTGAACACTGCCTACGCGTATCGTGACGTGAGCTGGAACCGCGGCAGCGCGCAGGTGGAGTTCCGCAACGTCCGCCTCGGCAGCGACAGCGGCATGCTCCTCGAGGGCAAAAAGTACGTTTACGACGACGTCGGAAACCTGAAGGAAATCCGGGAGAGCACCGGGAAATATAACAAGCTCGTCGAGTATACTTATGATAGCCAGAATCAGTTGACGTCGGAGGCATATTACAAGTCCGGAGAGGCAGAAGCCTATATCACCTATAATTACACCTACGACACAGCCGGAAACCTGCTGACCGTCTCCCAGAAAAAGGGAAATACCACGACGCTGCTCCAGACCTACACCTACGGCGACGCGCAGTGGCACGACCTGCTGACGGCCGTCAACGGGCAGGCGATCACCTACGACGCCTCGGGCAACCCGCTGTCCTACGGCGGCTGGAGCTTCGGCTGGCAGAACGGAAGACAGCTGAAAACGGCCTCGAAAACCTCTGACGGGAAGACGGAAACGTTAGAGTATTCCTATGACGCCGATGGCATCCGCACGAGCAAGACCTATACCGTTCGCTCCACTGCACAAATTCCGGAATATACCGTCACGTTCAAGGCTGATGGCACGACTGTCAAAACTATGACGGTCGAAGACGGCTATGTTCTGAAAGATAGCGATTATCCGACTGTTCCGGCAAAATCGGGCTACAGCGGTGCGTGGAGGAAGTATACTGTGGCGATTCACAACGATGTGACGATCAATGCCGTATACACGGCGCTTGAAACGAAGCACACTGTCATATTCTTTGCGGATGGAAAGGCGCTGAAAACCATGCAGGTGGACAACGGCTACACACTGCAGGCCAGTGATTACCCGGCCATTCCGCCGAAGGAAGGCTATACCAGTCGCTGGGATACCAGAGTAACGCGAATCGTCAAGGATACAGCCATTTATGCCATCTATTCCGACAGTTCCACGCATACTGTAACATTTATCTTCGCTGAGGTTGAGTGCGGCACCTTGACGGTTGCAGATGGATATATCCTGCAGGACAGCGATTACCCCGCTCCGCTGGTCCCCAGTAAGGATGTGTCGGCGGTCGCAGTTTGGGAAAAATACACCTCGCCGATCCACGAGGATATTACCGTGCGCGGAAATTGGCAGGGCAGTGCAGTCCTTCCGACAGAACCCAGTTATCCGGATGAGATCATGTCCGGTGGAGAGGGCGAGCCTGTCGAGGCAGAGGAGCCGGAGGAGAATGACGCGGAAACCTACAGCGCGAGGACGATGGACGAAGCGGACACCATAACGCATGACTATCTGACCCAAAGCGGCAGGGTCGCAAGGGAAACGATCCGGCAGAGTGTCGGCGGAACGGTTCTGAAAACGGAAACTTTGGATTTCTTCTATGACGAATCCGGCAGACCGTTTGCGTTCAATTACTCTGTCGACGGGGGTATTGCGAGCACCTATTATTACATCCTCAATCTGCAGGGCGATGTTGTTCAGATCATTGATGCAAATGGCGTCATGCAAGCAGAGTATGTCTACTCCCCGTGGGGCGAGATAATCTCTGCGGAGGGCGATCTGGCGGAAGTCAATCCGCTCAGATATCGTGGATACTATTATGATAGTGAAACCGGCTTCTATTACCTGCAAAGCAGATACTATGACCCGGAGAACCATCGTTTCATCAATGCGGATAGTTATGCGAGTACGGGGCAAGGATTTCTTGGCGTAAATATGTTTGCATATTGTAGTAATAATCCCGTTAACAATTTTGATAACGACGGGAAACGGCAAGGCCATGCAAGTGCGATAGCGAAGGCAAAACGTAAAAATGCTCAAGAAAAGTATAATGAAGATACAATTAATATTTACATGGAGGGAAATGGCGTTGATGATGCTAGTAAATTGAATGTGCGCTTTTACATTGCTGACGCAGAAAAGGGATACGTTAATATTAACATTGATAAATCACTGGAAATTACCGATGTATATGATATGTACGCTGTTCTAACGGTAATCGTTAATAGCGAATATTATAGCGAAGAAATGTTTGGAAGCGTTGATTATATGATTGGGCAATGGATTGCACATAATGAGTGCTACAACATAGCGTCTGCGAGCGATTCTGGCTATACAATTATGCAACGAATATCTGGCGCGACAAATCCCATTGAAAGCGCAAGATCGCTGGATTTAAGATGCAAAAATAATGTCTCTAATAGAGCTAAGGTAATTTATAAAATAATTCCATTCATTTATGCCCTACTTAATTAAATTTGAGAGGTGATAACAAATGAACTGGTGGAAGCGAAAGCAGATCACGCATGTTTTACTCCTCCTTTTGTGTATTGGCCTTTTTTCCTGTACAGCGGACCCTCCTGTCGGCGGGGCCGAAATCACCGCGCCGGAAGAGTACCTGAATGTCAACCATTATGTCGAAACGGCCCTGCACAGCGACTTTCCAGACTTTTTGCCTGACCGAGAGGCGCTCGACCCTTCCGCCGATATTCTCCGTTACCATTATGAATATTGCTGTGGCGTGTTGGGAGATCCGCAGTTCGCCATCTCTATGCAGGTAGAATTCCGTGACGATGCGGCCTATCAGGCAGAGTCCGGCCGGATCATACGGTTCACAGGGGAACCTGCCGATGAAGTCACCATCATATGGCTGAAGGGCAGCACCGAAGAACTTGCTGCCTATCTGGACGGCGAGCCGCAGGATGGGACGCGCTATGTTCTCGCATGTGTGCAGCTCGACCCGGTGCAGAAAACGGTCTCCTACTTTGTGGCGCAGCTATATGATGGGCAGAAGCCGCTTTCTGCTGTTTCGGATATCCTGCATGACCTTCGCTTGAATACCTAATGTAGCGGTACTTCCTGCTAAAGATGAAACTTTCACCTTTAGCAGGTCTGACCTACAGATAATGAATAGGAAGTGACACCTTGAACCAAACAAAAATCTATTTCCCGCTGATCTTTATTTCTCTGGAGGACGAGCCGTGGGAGCCGATCGAGCCGAACGCGGCCCCGGCGGAAGAGCCGGATATCGAGGAGCAGGATTTGTCCCAGTCCGACTGGACGCTTGCCTCGACCGAGACTGTGACGCATGAGTACCTGACCCAGAGCGGCAAGGTCGTCCGCGAAACTATCACGACCTCAATGGATACCACGACCCTCGACTTCTTCTATGATGAGTCCGGCCGCCCGTTTGCGTTCAACTACACGCCGGAAGGCAGCACTCCCAATACATATTACTATATTCTCAATCTGCAGGGTGACGTTGTCCAGATCATTGACGAAGGCGGTGTTCTGCAGGCAGAGTATGTCTATTCCCCGTGGGGCGAGATAATTTCTGCCGAGGGTGATTTGGCCGAGGTCAACCCGCTCAGATATCGAGGCTACTATTATGATAGTGAAACGGGGTTCTATTATCTGCAGAGCAGATACTATGATCCGGCAAATAGAAGATTTATCAATGCGGATGGACTCATCTCTTCTAACTGGAGCTTTAGCGGCCTCAACATGTTCGCATATTGCGAAAATGACCCTGTTGGTCGTAGTGATCCGTCCGGCATAGAGAAGAGAGAAAGGTTTTTTTTTACTTCCTCGGGAAAGCAATACGGTCAATTTCTGAAAATTGACGGGAGGTAAATTGAGATGAAGAAAAAAGTTCCATCGCACATCTTTCACGTATTTGGAAGCATCCTGTCCCTGTTTATTCTGGTTTTCTGCACAGCGTGCGCTTCCCTTGACAGCTATCTGGAAACCGCTCTGAATTTTTATGATGCGCACCAGACAGAGCTGCAAGCAGCGCAGGTGGCCCTGCAGGAGTTCACGGACTCCAACGAATGCTTTATGTGGATCACAAGCACAGACTCTCTCGGGGAAAATTATAACTATAATAACGGCTATACGAAAAAATACGGCGGTTTATACTTTATTTCGCCGGAGGGCTATCCCGACGAAACATACCAGAACCTGTACGCCTTTGTTTCTCCGCTGTTTTCGGATGATCTGCACAGCATCGAAGCATCAAAAGATATGATTCGATTCACGGTGCTGCTGACATCAAATATCGGTACGGACTCATCACTGGTATGGACCAATGGTGAAAAGGCGCCCACCGGTACATATCCTACCGTGCAGCGGCAGCGGCAGTTGGATGCACATTGGTATGCGATCACAGCCTCGGATTAAAATAAAGAGCTCCCGTGAACCTGCTAAAGGCGAAACTTTCATCTTTAGCAGGTTCCGTATCTATCAGTACATAGTCGTATCTGTCCTTCACTTGGCTGAGATAGTTTTTCATCACGCTCTCTCTGCTCATTGCAGTCACAAGGCTCATCTCCAACGCTGAAAGGTCAAGGTTTGACGGAACAAGGTCAACCTTTTCTTCGTGGCTGAGAATGCCGGAGAACGGGTCTTGCTGTTCTTCCCGCATTACCGCTGATAGCTTATTGGAAAGAGTCTGCGGCAAGCTGTCCGTGTCCTGCCAACCGAGGCAGGTAGTAAGGTCGCCCTGCGGGTCAGCATCCACGAGAAGCACCTTTTTGCCCTGCATAGCCAATCCTACGCCGAGGTTTACTGCCGTGGTGGTTTTCCCCACGCCGCCTTTTTGGTTGCATATCGCTATGGTTTTACAGTTTGGCATTTCGCTTTTCCTCCTTCTTGTTAGATTTGGATCGCTCGATCCACCAAAACACAGGAAGCAAATCCTGTGCTTTGGTGGTCGCATTTAACTCGATCTCATCCCCCAAATGCGTAAAAGGAAATCAACAGGCGTTCGGCTGCTGACCGAACTCATAGGAATCTCACCTCTGCCGGGTACTCCGCCAGCCCCATAGGGAAGTATCATTGTCCCTGAATCGTTTCATCGCCTTATCCGTAGCAAGCGGATATTTCAGAATGGTTCGGAATCGCTACCAACCTTGCTTTCCGTGATAACCCTTGTGGGCAGGAAGTTCGTGGCGCACCTTCATCCGGCTGGGGCTTTCACCCCCGATCAGGAATGTACCTGTTGAATGTCTATTCGATTTTCAAGGTTCGTGAGGTTTTTGCCCTCACTAACCAACTGGGAAATTTTTTTCGATTTGTACGAAGTTTTTTTGAGATTTTTCAAAAAATTTTTTTCGACCACCTTTCAGGGATAAAAAAAGCCCCTATCACATCTCAGAGATGTAATAGGGGCAGAAATAGGAAAAGCCCGCTGACCGAAATCAGCGGGCTTAAATCATATGAAATTATCGTATGCTATCGGAACTTGTCTGCAATCGCAAAATTCCAAACGCATTTTTGGCGTAAGCTCGGAGTAAATTGGCGTAAGTTGTGGCGTAAGCACCGACAATTTTAGGTCAATCAATAGAGCTTTGCGCCGGCCGGAATGTGAGGATCGACCATCAGCAAATGGAGCTTTTCTTCGCCGTTTTCGTGATGAACAGCGGAGATCAACATACCGCAGGAGTCGATACCCATCATCGCTCTCGGAGGCAGATTGGTGATCGCAATGCAGGTCTTACCCACCAGCTCTTCCGGCTCATAATATTCGTGAATACCACTCAAAATGACCCTATCTACGCCGGTTCCATCGTCCAGAACGAACTTTAGGAGCTTCTTGGACTTCTTCACCGCTTCGCATTCCTTCACCTTCACGGCGCGGAAATCGGACTTGGAGAACGTGTCGAAATCCACATAGTCGGTGAACAGCGGCTCAATCTGCACGTTCGAGAAGTCGATCGGTTCAGGCGTGACTTCCGCTTTAGCTTCTTCCGCGGGCGCGGCAGCTTCGGGCGCGTTCTGCGCAGCATCCGCCGCCTTCTTGTCAGAATCAAGCGGTTTCATGGTGGGGAAGAGCAGCACGTCGCGAATCGTCGCGCTGTCGGTCATCAGCATCACCATGCGGTCAAGCCCGAAGCCCAGACCGCCCGTCGGGGGCAGGCCATACTCGAGCGCCATGACGTAATCTTCGTCCATCATGTCGGCCTCGTCGTCGCCGTTGGCGCGCTTTTCCGCCTGCGCCTTGAAGCGCTCGTACTGATCCATCGGGTCGTTGAGCTCGGTGAAGGCGTTGCCCATCTCGCAGCCGCAGACGAACATCTCGTAGCGCTCGGTGAGGTGCGGGTCAGACGGGCTGCGCTTGGCAAGGGGGCTGACCTCGACGGGGTACATCGTGATGAAGGTCGGCTGAATGAGCGTTTCCTCGACCTTCTGGTCGAAGGTCTCATACAGGGCGTTGCCCCAGGTCTTGTCCACGCCGTCCATATCAACGCCAACGCTCTTGGCAAGCGCAACAGCTGCCTCAGCGTCGCCCTCGATGGCCATGAAGTCTGCGCCGGTCACGTTCTTGACGGCCTCCGCCATCGTAAGACGCTTCCAGGACGGCGTCAGGTCGATGTCCTGGCCGAGCCACTGGAGCTGATAGGTTCCGAGAATTTCCTTTGCCGCGCCGGAGAGGATCCCCTCAAGAATATCCATCATGCCGTCGAGGTTCGTAAACGCCTGATACAGCTCGCAGGTGGTGAACTCAGGGTTGTGCTTGGTGTCCATACCCTCGTTGCGGAAGATGCGGCCGACCTCGTACACGCGCTCCATACCGCCGACGATCAGGCGCTTCAAGTGCAGCTCGGTCGCGATGCGCATATACATGTCGATATCAAGGGTATTGTGGTGCGTGATGAAGGGGCGCGCGTTCGCGCCGCCCGCGATGGGACTCAGCACCGGCGTTTCGACTTCCATAAAGCCGAGGGAGTCGAGATAACGGCGCAGGTAGGCGACAAACTTCGAGCGGATCTCGAAGTTGCGCTTGGACTCGGGGTTGATGATGAGGTCAACATAGCGCTGGCGGTAGCGTGCTTCCTTGTCGGTCAGACCGTGGAACTTCTCCGGCAGCGGGCGCAGCGACTTGGAGAGCAGCGTGATCGTCTTCGCGCGCACGCTCATCTCGCCGCGCTGGGTGCGGAACACCTCACCGTCGACGCCGACAATATCGCCGATGTCGTACTTCTTGAAGCGGTTGTACTCCTCTTCATCCATCTCGTCCTTGCGGGCGTAGAGCTGAATGCGGCCGGACTTGTCCTGCAAATCGCAGAAGCTGACCTTGCCCATGCCGCGCTTGCTCATCAGGCGGCCCGCGATGCGGACCTCGCTGCCCTCAAGCGCGTCGAAGTTGTCCTTGATGTCCTGGGCGTGATGCGTCACATCAAACTTAGTTTCCTGGAAGGGATCGCGGCCCTCGGCGCGAAGCGCTGCGAGCTTGTCGCGGCGCACCTGGAGGATCTCGCTCAAGTCCTGCTCGACAGCCGCGGTGTTCTGGTTTCTTTCTTCAGCCATGGTGTTTTTACTCCTACTCTATATCAATACAGCTTAGCGTTCGATCTTGACAACGCGGTAAACGATGGTGCCGACGGGGGCGTCCACGCTGACCTCGTCTCCCTCTTTTGCGCCCATAAGCGCCTTGCCGAAGGGGGAATCCTCGGAGATGGCGTGATGCATGGGGTCTGCCTCCTGCGAGCCGACAACCTTGTACTCGGGCATCTCGCGGCCGGTCTTTACGTCTGCAACCGTCACGCGGCAACCGATGCCGACAGCGTTGGTGCCTGCGTCGCTCTCGTCGACGATGACGGCGTGCAGCAGGATATCCTCGACCTCAGCGATGCGGGAGTACAGCTTGCCCTGCTCGTTCTTTGCCTCGTCGTACTCGCTGTTCTCGGACAGGTCGCCGTGGCTGCGGGCTTCCTTGATCTCTTCAGCCAGCTCCTTGCGGCGGACAGTCTTCAGGTATTCCAGCTCCTCCTGCATTGCCTTCAGACCGGCAGCGGACATCTTGATCTCTTGTGCCATTTGAGAATCTCTCCTTGTTATTAGCTGTATTTCTTTCGCGCAGCCACAAAGCCGCACAGGAATGCCATTTTGACTAC
>OHGX01000982.1_pt1 | contig 11054 bp, 8 predicted proteins | sample 1567841 | NCBI WGS metagenome assembly OHGX01 (sample SAMEA3879587, study PRJEB24766) | human gut metagenome | biome: human-associated habitat; feature: feces | place: USA | collected 1985/1987 | reverse complement strand
TGTATCGCATGCTCCGGGAGTTCGTGGATTTTGCCAATGTATTTAACTAACTTTCAATTCTACAAACTTTAGTAGACCCGGATTATGCCTGAGATTTCTCTCACAACAGACATGCCTTCCATGATGCGGATGGCGTCGTTGAAATGTCTCTCGGTCACAAGATCGGTGATGACCACGATCTCGGCAATACCGTCGTGGCTGCGTTTCTGTACCATCTGGGCGATGCTGACATCGTTGTTACCAAGAACTCCGGCGATATTGGCCAATGCTCCGGCACGGTTCTCTACCTGCAGGCGCAGGAAGAAACGGCTCTTCGTCTCCTCCACATCCAGTACGAGAAGTTTCTTGTGGCTGTCACTGCCAATCTTGCCGCAACTTCCATGGATAATATTACGCATCACATCGATGACATCTCCCAATACCGCACTGGCAGTGGGCATCTGTCCGGCGCCCCGTCCCATGAACATGGCATCATCACAAGCCTGACCATGAACAAATACGGCATTGAAGGAATCTCTGACCGTGGCAAGAGGATGGCTGTCCGGGATCAATGTGGGATGTACTTTTACTTCAATTCCTTTACCTGTAAGCTTTGTAATACCCAACAGTTTAATCACATAGCCGAATTCTTTCGCATACCGGATATCCTCTGCTGTAATCTTCGTGATGCCTTCCGTATAAACCTGAGGGAACGTCACGCGGGAGCTGAAAGCGATGGATGCCATAATGGCGATCTTGCGTCCCGCATCATAGCCTTCCACGTCTGCTGTGGGATCTGCTTCCGCATAGCCCAGTCTCGTAGCCATATCCAGAGCTTCTTGATACCCCATACCTTCCTCGGACATTTTGGTCAAAATATAGTTTGTCGTACCGTTGACGATTCCCATGATCTCCGTCAATTGGCTTCCCGCCAGGCTCTGCCGCAAAGGGCGGATGATGGGAATGGCGCCTGCTACTGCCGCCTCGAATTGTAAGTCGCATTTATTCTCCGTGGCGATCTCAAACAACGGATCCCCATATTCCGCCAGCAGATCCTTGTTGGCGGTGACCACCTGTTTGCCGGCCTTCATTGCTTCTTCCACATAGGTTCTGGCCGGTTCGATGCCGCCCATGACTTCGATGACGATCTGAATCTCAGGATCTTCTAAAATCTCCTGCCAGCTATCTGTGAATAGTTCCTGTGGGATTCCCTCTCTTACCTTTCCCGGATTCCGCACCAGGATCTTTTTGATCTCTAGCTGTGCTCCTGTTTTCAGGCAGATATCTTCTTCCTGCATTCCTGCCAGCTTATACACACCGCTGCCCACGGTTCCTGCTCCCAATAATGCTGCATATATCTTACGGTTCTCGCCCATGATTTCTCCTCTCGTTCTGTAAATACTATCTGGGAAATACAACTATGTATCATTATAACAGACCTGTCTGCCAACACAAGATTTTGCTTACATTGTTTTCAATTTATTTGTTAAATAGTGTATCTTCTGGTAAACATCCTGTCGGATCTGTTCTTTTTCTTCTTCCTCTGTTATTCCCATGAATGTCACTACATCTGTTGGTCCGGCATGCTGTGGCGAAGCAAATTTTTCATCCAGCTTCTGACACATTTCTCTGATCAACTCTCTGTCTGTATAAGGCATAAATTCCTTAACAAGTGTTCTTACGCCTCCCTCATATTTGTCAACCATGTAATATATATCATACGCATCCTTCGGTTTTCCCCTCCCCAGTGCTGCTGTCTTCATGACCAGATAAGGCACCACAGAAATCACTTTCACATGTCCACTGTCCTTTGCTCCATCCTCCCGCATATATTCTATTTTCACATCCGTTGGCGGAAAATCAAATGCAAAATTTCCTCCCGTAGCCGGTAAGGTTTTAATACCATCCACATGTTTGCTTACATTTCCGCCATCGCCGCCATATTTTCCGGACAGGAAATCCACGTCTACGTCATAGGAAACTCCATCTAAAACTATTGTTTTTATAAATGTAAAATATTTTTCTTCATGTCTTCTATACCCATTTTGTGTCAGTATCCGTTTAATCGTCCGATAGCTTTCTGCCTTTTTGATCTCCAGTTGATTCAGCAGAACATCTACATCAATAGAACCTATATGGTCACCGGTCGGGTATAAAAGTGTCGGAACCCATCCTCCTATGATTCTGATATTATCTGAAAACTCATTCAAAAGATTTACGATCTCTCCGAGTACCATGTATGCGGCTGTCTTTTGTCCCTCTGAATAGTCAGTTGCCTTTTTCAGTTCTTCTTTCATCCTCTGTCCTCTCCGGGTATTCTCTGCGCAGGATTGCCTCCGCAGCCTCTTCCCCTCTTCCGGCATCCCCCAGCAGATCAATTACCGTTTGTGCCGGAGAAGTTACTAATGTATCATGAACAGGTTTTGCGTACATACAGGGGGTTTCGTCATGCGGTATCGTTATCACAACATTTCCTCCGGTGTTGACCGGCTGCAATTCCAGATCTTTTACAAATTCCTGAACAAATTGAGGTTCTACATATATTTCGGCTTTTTGATAACGTACTGTCGGCGCATATCGTGCCGCAGCCGAAAAGCCACCTAATATAGCTCCATTATCATGTGTTTTACTCCATTCAGCGGCTGATTGTTCTATCTCCGGAACCGTATCCAAAGAATAAAACTGTAATTTTCTCGCTTCTTTTTGATGATAATCCTTTGCCCATGTATAAAACAGTTCCCTAATGTTCTGCAAACGGAATTCCGTAGTACTCTTATCTATCCAGTCTCTGGCAAGCAAAAAACTTTTCACATTAGATACTGTTCCCAATGCCGTATTGCTCTCCTGAGCCAGCGTTTTCACCTGCCATTTTCGCTCCGGTTCATTCAGCATGGTACGAATAATTGCTGATGCAGCACTTGACGATTTGGATAAGTAGTTTTTCTTTTCCCTGTGGATTATGAACTTGTTATCCTGTCCACTGACATAGAGCAGAAATCTTTTCGTTAAGATATAACAATTTCCGGACAGATCCATATAACTGCATTTTTCCTCTTTCATCGCTCTGGCTGACTGCTCCGAAATATATGGTGCCATAAAAATATAATGCGTTTTATCATCCTGCCGCATCACGATTTCCATAAAATGATTAACGAATCTCTTTTCTCCGTTAGACCTGACTTCAATCACAAATAAAAGAGGCTCATCGCTGTCCTCCAAATACACCTTTGCCTTGAAATCCCCCAACGGTGCATTCTTCTTTTCCAAAAACACCTCGATATCCGAAACAAACGGAATTTCTTTCAGCCGGTTGCAAAATTGTTCTCTGGCCAGTTGCTCATATTGTATTTGTGACAAATTTTGTTTCATCAATTCACCCCTTTTCACCGTTTCGATGAAATAATTATATTTTATGAATCTTACATTGTCAACGGTTTCATCACATATAGAAACACCGCCTTTTTACAAGACGGTGTTTACGTTCTCTACTTTCTTTTCCTATCCCAGAGCCTTTTCCAGTTCGGCAATGACAATCTTCAATGCTTTGATCCGGGCATATTTTTTGTCTACGGATTCCAGAATATGCCAGGGTGCATACTCCGTGCTGGTCTTCCGGAGCATTTCGTTCACAGCTTCTTCGTACTGATCCCATTTATCCCGGTTGCGCCAGTCTTCATCCGTGATCTTCCACTGCTTCTCCGGAGTATTCTGCCGCTCTGTGAAGCGTTCCAGCTGGGTATCCTTGTCGATCTGCACCCAGAACTTGATGATCACCGCACCCCACTGGGACAATTCCTTCTCGAACTCATTGATCTCATTGTAAGCCCGCTGCCAGTCGTTGGTACTACAGAAGCCTTCCAGCCGTTCTACCATGACGCGTCCGTACCAGGTACGGTCGAAAATGGCGATGTGTCCTGTCTTGGGCAGTCTCGTCCAGAAGCGCCAGAGGTAATGTCTGGCTTTCTCGTGGGGTTCCGGGCTGGCGATAGGATGCACCTCATAGCCTCTGGGATCCAGTGCTCCGGCGATCCGCTTGATATTGCCGCCCTTGCCTGCGGCATCCCAGCCTTCGTAGGCGATGACTACCGGAATCTTTTTCCGATACAGGCGGTAATGCAGGGCATTCAGCTTCTTCTGCAGATGACGCAGTTCTTTCTTATATTCTTCCTCGGAGATTTCCTTGTCCAGTTCCACCTCGGACAGCCTCGGCATCTTCACCAGTGGGAATACATTCTGCAAAATAGGCACAGCAAGGCTCTCATTCTGCATGGCCACATGGATACCGCTGCATAATGTCTCCAGCACTTGTAATTCCGCCCACTTTTTGTCCCCGGAGTCGATAATGTACCACGGAGCTACGGAAGCGTTAGTATCTGTGAGATATTTGTCGAAGACTTCCTCACATTTGTCATAATGCTTGTTCTGCCACCAGTCGTTCTCGCCCACACGCCATGCAGTGTCCTTGTTGCCTTCCAGTTCTTCCAGCCGCTTCTTCTGTTCCTTTTTTCCAATCTGGAAAAAGAGCTTCAACACCAGATAACCGTTGTCCGTCAACTGTCGTTCGAAACGCTTTATGCTCTCAATACGCTCCGCATACTGCTTATCCGACAGTTCGCCCCGAAGTCTTCCCTTTGTCACCTCATCCATCCAGCCGGAATCCAGAAATTCGAACTTCCCGGCTTCCGGAATTTTCACAAAATACCGATACAGGAAAGGCTTCCGCTTCTCTTCCTCTGTCGGTGCAGACATGGAAGCCACCTTAAAAAATCGCGGATCGATATTTTTAATAATTCCGCCGATGGTACTGCCCTTGCCGGCCGCACCCCAGCCCTCGATCAGCACCAGCACCGGGAGCTTATGCTCCTTGATCTGCATCTGGAGTCTTAAAAGCTCCTCCTGCGCTGCATCCAGTCGTTTGTCCAGTTCTTCTTTGTCCGGCTTTGCTGCCGTGATCCACTGTTTCAGCATACTGTAACCACCCTTTCCCGAAATCCTCGTTTACAAACTTACATAAGTTTAGTGTATACCATTTTTAAAAAATATAAAAGCAATTGGGAAATATATTTACAGATATTATTTTTCCATCCGTTCTCTGATATTATTGTAGATTTCCCGGGTCTGCGCATCATCTGCACCGTTTAGAATAACGGTGCTCCCCTCCACTTCCATGACTACATAAATATCACAGTCGTTATGAGTATAGCGGATGTAATCTGCGTGGATTTCATCGCGGAAATGTCCCATGGAGTATTTCAGGTTGCCAAAACCGTTCGTCCGGATTGTATTCGTATCCCGGAACATATTCTCCTCGCAAGCAATGCTGTCGATAGCGTCATATTTCACTGTGTAATCCTGCCAGCCCTCCGCCTGAACAGTAAATTCATTTTCTCCGTAACAGATCTCGATTTTTCCCGTATATAACGTCCATACCGTAAATAGCACACACGCGAGCATTATAAACACATAGACCGCAACCACTTTATGGTTGTAGTGTACTGCCAGCCCTTTTCCGGTGCGCAACTTCTTTCTATAATAGAGATAAGAATACAGGATGCTGCCAAAAGCTGCTGCCGTGATAGCGACAATAAACAGAAATAATGCAGCCATGCTGTCACTGAACAGTCCACAGCTCATACTCAACAGTCCTGCTGCCACCCATATTTTTCCACTGAAGCGGTGCGTGGCATTCCAGTTCTCCTCATCCTGCAATGTCCATACGACGCGGATGCCGATGGTGCGGTTCGGTTTCACCTTGGGCAGATAATTGCCCACAATAACAAATAGCAATCCCATTCCGACATACAAAATTACCATGAGCAGATTCTCTTTCCTTACACCCATATCAATCCATCTGGCGATACCGTTATAGAGCAATGTCATTCCCGGCACGATCCACGTAACCATTCTTATGACCTTATCACTCTGCTGCCTGTTTCTGTTGTCGTAAAAAGTTACTGCCATTGCTACCACATAAGTCACTGCAAAAGTGCCGTTTACCCACAGACTGTTCTCACAGGTATATCCCAATATCATTCCTATGCACATAACAAATGCCGAGCAGATCAGCCTGCCTTTATTTTTCTGTATCATTTTCTTCATTATCCAATGCTCCTTTCAAATCTGTGATCCATAACATGATTTCTTCCAGCACGGAAGCATTCAGTTCATAATAAATAAACTTTCCTTCCCGCTTGTCCCGGATCAGATCTGCCTCCTTTAGCACCGACAAATGCCTCGATATGGAAGCCCCCGTCACCGGAAAATGTTCGCAGATCTCTCCTGCCGACAATCGACCGTTTTTCAGAAGATTTAGTATTTCACGCCTTATAGGATCTGCCAGCGCTTTCAATGTATCCTGTATTCCCAAAAATGAATCACATCCTTTCATCCAAACGTTTAACATTTAACCTAATTGTTAAATGTATCGTATCATGCGGATTATTTAATGTCAACAGCTTCACAGATCAAGGCAGATACTTATTCCTGCGTATGGATACATCTGTACATAAAAATCCCTCCGTCTTATGACGAAGGGATCTCATTCTTCTCTATACTTCCGTACCATCTTCCGGCAGTCCCCTTAAGAACACCACTGCCACCGGCAATGACAAAACCGCAGATAAAATATCGGACACCGGCTGTGACCACTGGATGCCCCGAATTCCCCAGAACGCCGTCAGGATCAGCAGTGCCGGAATGTAGATAGTGCCACTTCGGAAGGAGGCTAAGATCGTCGCCCTGCCACCCTTTCCGATGGACTGAAACAGCATGTTGCCACAGATACATACCGGAATAAACGGCAGCGTCAGACATTGGATCTGCAACGCATAAAATGCAATCTCATAGGCATCCATATCCGTAAGGAATTCCAGCAACAGCTCTCTGCGGAACACATACACCACCCCTGCAAACACTGCCATGGTCACCAGGCTGGCGCACAGGGTGAACCAGAACGCTTTCCTTACACGGGAATACTTCTTTGCCCCATAATTGAAGGAGGATACCGGCTGGAAGCCCTGACCGATACCCAGGGCCACACTGAATACGAAATTGAAAATACGGGATACCACGCTCATGGCAGCAATGGCAATATCTCCGTAGACTGCCGCCTGCGCATTCAGCACCATGGTTGACACGCTGGCCAGTCCCTGCCGCATCATACTGGGGAAGCCTGCTGTAAGAATATTCTTATGCACGGCAAATTCCCAGGTAAAATATTTCGGTGTCAGGCTGCTCTGGGTCTTTCCACGCAGGAAAAAGAATAACAGGATTCCAAAGGATATGTACTGGGAGATCATAGTGGAAAGTGCCGCTCCCCGGATGCCAAGATTTAAGCCCCACATAAGGATGGCATCTCCCGCCATATTTAAGATACCGCCGGAGACCAGTCCCACCATCGCAAGATTGGCATAGCCTTCATACCGGAGCACATTGTTCATCACACAGCTGGATGCCATTGCCGGTGCCGACACCAGAATATAGAAAGCATAGATTCTCGCATAGGGAAGGATGGTCTCCGTACTTCCAAGCAATCTGCACAATCCGTTCAGATCCAAAATACCGATCACCGCGATCAACACTCCGGCTCCCACCGCCAGATAAAATCCAGTAGCGGAAAAAGCTTTCGCTCGCTCCTTTTTATGAGCTCCTAACAACCGGCTGATATTGCTTCCGGCGCCATGACCGAACATGAATCCGAACGCCTGAATAATTGCCATCAGACCGAACACCACTCCCACCGCTCCGGTGGCACTGGTACCCAGCTGGCTGACGAACCAGGTATCCACCATATTATACAGATTCGTGATCAGCATACTGATGGTAGTCGGCAGTCCCAGTTCCAGGACCAACCGTGCTACCGGTTCCCCGGTGAGCCGTTTATATTGTTTCTCCTCTTTTGACAATGTTGTATCACTCATATCACATAGCTCCTATATCATTACCACAGTTTCCATTCGGTTCTCTCTATGGTTTTACACTATTCTATGCCACAGTAATCCGCAGGCTGCTTCTGCCCGGTTTGAAATCATAATCCGTACCCATTCATCGTATCCCCAAAATAGCGTCTGTCCGTTCGGACACGACGCTATTATAAAAGATTCTTTTAAAAAATGTAAGCCCTTTCAAATTTTTTCCTGAAATTTAATAATTGACCTTTTACAGTTTCTCACTAAAATAGCTCTTATAGCCCTCCCCGAAGATCTCCGTGGCACTGGTGACGATCATAAATGCCAGGGGATCCTCTTCCTTTACGATCTCTTCCGCCTTTGGAGAAATGTTTTTCTTCATGGCACACATGATGACGCTCTTCTCCTTGCCGCTGTAGGCACCGCTGCCCTGTACATAAGTTACACCAATGTCCAGTTCCTCCAAAAGTCTCCCTGCGATTTTTTCCGCATGGTCGCTGATAATATAGATCAGTTTCGCCTCATCACGACCGTACAATACCACATCCAGCACCACTGATGTGATAATGACCACAATACCGGCATACAGTGCCTTGTCAATGTTCCGGAATACAAACGCCGATGCTATGACGATAACCACATCTGTCAGGAAAAACAATGCTCCTGTCTTGAGGTACGGGAACTTTAGTCGTAGCAGCTTGATAATAATATCTGTTCCTCCCGTAGTGGATCCGGCCTTGAACACCCAGCCCATGGATACTGCCATCAGGGCACTTCCGGTCAGAGAGGCAAGCAAAGGATCTGTGGTCACTGCTCCTACCGGTGTCAGCAGGTTCGTAAACAGAGAGGTCATTGCCGTACAATAGATTGTAGACAGAATAAACCGCAGTCCGAATTTCCAGATACCGATCAAAAGGATCGGTATATTGATGAGCAGCATCCAGGTACCGGTCTCAATGCCGAACAGACGATTTAAGATAATAGCGACACCGGTGATTCCACCGGGTGCCAGGGAGTTCGGATCCAAAAATAAGCTGACGGATACCGCATAGATGAAAGAAGCCACCGTGATCATTACATAATCCCGGAACATCTGCAATGGTGTCTTTTTATCCAGTCTCTGTATTTCCAGTTCTTTTTCAGTCTTTTTCGCCATAGCTCTCTCCATTTCCACACATAAAAGCCGCATATCTATAATATGCGGCTTTTATCAGTGATACATTCACTTCTTTTCTAAGAAACTATGCAGCGGCATTTGCATGACTCTGCACAATTATATATTTGCTCTGACCACCTTGGGCTGATAGCCTTCTTTTTCCAGAGCGGCAATGATCTCATTCTTATGCTCGGTACCGAAAGCTTCCAGTGTGATACGCAGTTCCACGGCAGCGCTGCGGTTGATGGATACAAACTGGTTGTGCTCCAGCTTGATGACATTACCGTTAACGCCGGCAATGATACCGGATACTCTGCACAGCTCACCGGGCTTGTCGGGAAGCAGTACGGATACGGTGAAGATACGGTCTCTTAAGATCAGACCCTGCTGTACTACGGAAGACATGGTGATGACATCCATGTTACCGCCACTCAGGATAGATACAATACGCTTATCCTTCACATTTAACTGCTTTAAGGCTGCTACCGTCAGCAGACCGGAATTCTCCACGATCATCTTGTGATTCTCTACCATATCCAGAAAAGCTACTACCAGATCCTCATCCTCTACGGTGATCACATCGTCCAGATTCTTCTGTAAGTACGGGAAGATCTTGCAGCCAGGAGTCTTTACCGCGGTACCGTCTGCGATGGTGTTGACCTTGGGCAATGTGGTAACCTTGCCGTTCTTTAAGGATACCTGCATGCAGTTAGCTCCTGCGGGCTCTACGCCGATGACCTTGATCTTCGGATTCAGCAGTTTTGCCAGTGTGGAAACACCGGTTGCCAGTCCGCCGCCACCGATAGGAACCAGAATATAATCTACCAGCGGAAGCTCTTTGAAGATCTCCATGGCAATGGTACCCTGACCGGTAGCTACGGTCAGATCATCAAAAGGATGGATGAAAGTATATCCGTGCTCTTCTGCCAGCTCATATGCCTTTGCGCAGGCCTCATCATAGACATCGCCATGCAGTACTACCTCTGCTCCATAGCCTCTGGTACGGTTTACCTTGATCAGAGGCGTGGTTGTCGGCATTACAATTGTAGCTTTCGCGCCATAACACTTTGCAGCATACGCAACGCCCTGCGCATGGTTGCCCGCCGAGCAGGCGATGACACCCTTGTCACTCTCCTCCTTGGAGAGCTGACTGATCTTATAATAAGCACCGCGCACCTTGAAGCTGCCGGTCACCTGCAGGTTCTCGGTTTTCAAGTACAGGTCACTCGCGCTGTTCAGCCGCGATGCCGCAATCAGATCCGTGCGGCGTGCAACGTCACGCAGAACAAACGCGGCATGGTAGATCTTATCCAGTGTAAGCATTGATGTCCCCTCTCTTTTTGCTGCCCTGCATATAAATGACAATGCAAGCGGCGGTCCCCGCATATGCTGCGGAGCCGCCGTGTTCTCTGCTTCGCCTTTGAAGTCTGTGCATCATTATAGTTGAGTATGTTTAATTTGTAAAGTGAATTATTTTCATATGTACAGTTGTCACGGACAGTTTTCGTAAAGAGAGAGTTAGAAATAGAGTTAGGAGTTTTAGTAGGTGGAAGCCCGGTGCGCTGCACCGGGCAAAAAAGATATTAGGCCGTTGGCCATCTGTAAGTAAGCATTATAAAATTAAAGCATTCAGAGATTAAGTTACAAGGCCGGTCAAAATATACGGATTGTATATTTCAATATATATTATCCATTCGCAAATTTTACGAAACTCTTGCCATGCTCTCTGCTCATTTTTTGAGCCGCGCCACGCGCGGCGGTCCACCTTCATTATTCATTCATTATTCATTATTCTCTATTCTTTATTTATTCCTTCAACTCCTCCCTCCTAATTCCTAACTGCTTTCGTTTTTCTGCTGTCAAACCCGCCAAAACATGCACCGTATTCTTGTGCTTGTATACACTTTTTTCAGCCTGCAGAATCGGCTATAATGTATGTATACAAGGTCAGTGAAACGGTTGGCATCCCGCCAGTCCGCTGCCGCTGCAAGCAAAACAGGAGGATTCCGCCC
>OHGX01000967.1_pt1 | contig 11246 bp, 10 predicted proteins | sample 1567841 | NCBI WGS metagenome assembly OHGX01 (sample SAMEA3879587, study PRJEB24766) | human gut metagenome | biome: human-associated habitat; feature: feces | place: USA | collected 1985/1987 | reverse complement strand
GATTTCCACAGAATTTTATTTCTCTGATTTTAATTGATTAAACTCTGTGAGAATCAGTGTTAATCTGTGGTGAAGTAATTACTGTACCAGGATAAGCCATTTATTCGCTGCAAAATTATAAAAAACAAAGAGCGGAGCAAAATAGTTTTTGCCCGCCCTCTATCTCTATAATTGTCAATTGTTAATTTACAAAGTAACCCCCGTTTTGAAGATTGCGATTTCCTTGTAACCTTTCTTCTCGTTGTTCACGAATTCACCACTTGCCACCTGGATAATGTAATCGATAAACCGTTCGCAAGTCTTTTCCATCGGCTCGTTTTCCACGATAACTCCTGCATTGAAATCAATCCATCCCGGTTTGTTCTTTGCCAGTGTGGAGTTGGTGGAAATCTTCATGGTCGGCACATACGTTCCGAATGGTGTGCCACGTCCTGTGGTGAACAATACCATGTGGCAACCGCAGGAGGCCAGTGCTGTTGCTGCCACCAGGTCATTTCCCGGAGCTGACAACAAATTCAATCCTTTTACTTTCAGACGTTCACCATACGGCAACACACCTTCCACGTAGCTTTTGCCACATTTCTGGGTGCATCCCAAGGCTTTGTCCTCCAAAGTTGAGATACCGCCCGCCTTGTTTCCCGGAGACGGATTTTCACCTACCGGTTCGCCATGTGAAAGGAAGTATTCCTTGAAGTCGTTAATCAGTTTCACAGTTTCTTCAAATAATTCCTTGTTGCGGCAACGGTTCATCAATATGGTCTCTGCACCGAACATTTCCGGAACTTCCGTCAATACGCTCGTACCACCTTGTGCCACCAGGAAATCGGAGAACATACCCAACAGCGGATTGGCTGTGATACCGGAGAAACCATCCGATCCGCCACACTTTAAGCCTACTCGCAATTCACTCAGGGGTACATCCACACGTTCGTCCTTGCTGGCTTTTTCATACAGCTCCCGCAACAGTTTCATACCTTCTTCGTACTCATCGCCTACTTTCTGCGTTACCATGAATTTTACACGGTCTTCGTCATATTCTCCCAGGAACTCACGGAACACATCCGGCTGATTGTTTTCGCAGCCTAAGCCCACTACCAGCACTGCACCTGCATTGGGGTGCAATACCATGTCTCGCAGGATTTTCTTAGTGTTTTCGTGGTCGTCTCCCAGTTGCGAGCAGCCATAGTTGTGCGGATATGCCATAATTGCATCTACTCCTTTGCCGCCGGTTTCCCGACGCAGACCTTCAGCCAGTTGGTTGATGATACCATTCACGCAGCCTACGGTCGGTATAATCCACACCTCGTTGCGAATTCCCACTTCGCCATTTTTACGGCGATAACCTTTGAATGTCAGGTTCTTGTGTGGAATATCCAGCGTAACGCTTGTCGGATTGTATGTATAATCCAGCAGTCCAGCCAAATTTGTCTGGATATTATTCTCATTCATCCAATCCCCCTGTTTCTTAGTCGTGCGTGCATGACCGATAGGGTACCCATATTTAATGACGTTTTCGCCTTCTGCAAAGTCTTTCAATGCAAATTTATGTCCGGCGGGCACTTCCTCACTCAGAGTGATTTCCGTCCCGTCCACCGTGAGCTTTTCTCCTGCCGGCAGTGTCACAATAGCGACAGCTACATTATCTGCAGGGTTGATTTTAAGGTACTTAGTTTCCATAATTACTTTATTATTTATTTGAATAAAATTCAATATTCTCTTTCGTAAGCAAGTCTATCGGCATAAAGTTTTCTCTTGGTACTTCCTTTTTGAAAATCAGGTAGTCACACAATGCTTTGATACCATCGAATCCTTGCAATTCAGGCTGTTGGGCGATGAGAAAGGATACACTGCCCTCCATCAGGCATTTCACGTTGCGTTCCAGCAAGTCATATCCCATCAGCTTAAAGTCTGTTTTTTGTTGCTTCAATAAATATTCTCCGACAATGTAAACTTTCGAATTGAAAGTGATGCCATTCTTTACGTTCGGATGTTTTCTGAAAAAATCGTTTAGCATCTGTGCGTCATCACTGTCTCGCTTGGCGTGCAGGTTCAGTTCCCAGATGCGGCAATCGGAGTGATGCTTCAGCATGTATTCACGAAATCCGATTTCCCGGCGCTCTTGCTGGTTAGAACCTACAATACCTTCGTTTATCTTGCGGAAAATTACGATTTCCCGTTCCCCGCCTGCAAGCAACATCATCATTCGTGCGGCAAAATATCCACTCTGGTGCGAATTCTGTCCGAAAAAGGAGAGGGCAGGCTGATCTTTCAGATTAGAGTCTATATATATATAAGGTATAGAACGTTTGTTCAGTTCCTCTGTGAATGGTTTCGTATATTGCGGTACGGTAGGGGCGAACATAATCCCGTCCGGTTTCTGTTCCAGGATATTCCGGGCAACATCTCCGAATGAATGATAATCGAACGGATCGTAATAGGAGAGGTTCACGGAGATATTGAAGTCCGAATACGCTACCAGTGCGTCTTGGATACCGGCTTCTACGGCAGTCCAATATTCGCCTTTCTCATGTTGCGGCAGCAGGCAGGAGAATGTATATTTCTTGTTCGATGCCAGTGCGCTGGCGTACATATTGGGTTGGTAATCCAGCTGTTTCAGAATTTCCTCCACCCGTTTCCGGCTGGCTTCCGATACTCCGCTGCGTCCGTGTATCACCCGGTCTACTGTTCCCACCGATACATCCGCCATTTTGGCGATATCCTTGATTCTAATTCTTTCTGCCATCAGATTATTTACAATTTACGATGTACAATTTACAATTTTACGTTTTATCATTTACGCATTTCACAAGTTTTCATTTATGCATTTACCATTTATTATCTGTGCTTTTTGCAGGTCATTGCCTGTCTCGGCTTTCATCTGCATAGCCCAATTGTACATTGTAAATGGTAAATTGTACTTCCTCTTGTGTCCGCACACAATAATAATCTTAATATTTTCGACACAAATATATGACAATTTTTGTAATTACGAAAATTGTTGTATCTTTGTGCCCGCACACGAAGGCTATGAAGAACGAACCTTATTTTAGTTTACTCTCCATAGTATCAAGTTGTTAAGGTGGCTTTTGGCCTTAAAATGACAAATTGAAAGTTATAAATTAATCACATATTAAAAAAATAAATAAGATTATGGGAAAGAAAGTCGTTACATTAGGCGAGATCATGTTGAGATTGTCCACTCCGGGAAATACCCGTTTTGTTCAGTCTGATTCATTTGACGTAGTATATGGTGGTGGTGAAGCAAATGTAGCTGTCAGCTGTGCCAACTATGGACATGACGCTTACTTTGTGACTAAATTGCCGAAACACGAAATCGGTCAATCAGCTGTGAACGCACTGCGCAAATATGGTGTAAAAACAGATTTCATTGCCCGTGGTGGCGACCGCGTAGGTATCTACTATCTTGAAACAGGTGCTTCTATGCGTCCCAGCAAAGTAATCTATGACCGTGCACATTCTGCCATTGCTGAAGCAGATGCAGCTGACTTCGATTTTGATGCAATCATGGAAGGTGCCGATTGGTTCCACTGGTCCGGTATCACTCCCGCTATCTCCGATAAGGCTGCCGAGCTGACAAAATTGGCTTGCGAAGCTGCAAAACGTCATGGCGTTACGGTATCGGTTGACCTCAACTTCCGTAAGAAACTCTGGACGAAAGAAAAAGCACAATCCATCATGAAGCCGTTGATGCAGTTTGTTGATGTTTGTATCGGTAACGAAGAAGATGCAGAGCTTTGTCTGGGCTTCAAACCCGACGCTGATGTAGAAGGTGGAAAGACTGATGCTGAAGGCTACAAGGGCATCTTCAAGGCAATGGCTAAAGAATTCGGATTCAAATATGTTATTTCTACTTTGCGTGAATCATTCTCTGCAAGTCATAATGGCTGGAAGGCAATGATTTATAACGGTGAAGAATTCTACGAATCTAAACGTTACGATATCAATCCGATCGTCGACCGTGTAGGTGGTGGTGACTCTTTTTCCGGTGGTATCATCCACGGTCTGCTGACGAAGCCTAACCAGGGTGCGGCTCTTGAATTTGCCGTAGCTGCTTCTGCTTTGAAGCATACTATCAATGGAGACTTCAATCTGGTATCGGTAGAAGAAGTTGAAGCATTGGCAGGTGGAGATGCAAGCGGACGTGTACAGAGATAAATTCATGTACAATTTACCATTTACAATGTACAAATAGCGGCAAATGACGAGAGAGGAGATGAAAAACCGCTTAAAGGTATTTGCGGTACGAGTTATAAAGTTGGTAGATAAACTTCCTAATACTCCGGCAGGAAGAGCTATCGGAAACCAAGTAGTTCGTTCAGGAACTTCTCCCGGAGCAAACTATAGAGCCCTTGCATTGGAAAGTCTGATAAGGATTTTCTGAATAAATTGAAAATGGTAGAAGAAGAACTTGATGAAACTGCATATTGGTTGGAGTTGATAATGGAACTTGAACTTGTGAAACCCGAATTGCTGCAAGATTTGCATCATGAAAATAAGGAACTGGTTAGCATAATTGTAAAGTCTATAATCACTATGCGCAATAAGCAGAATATAGAAATAAAGTAATAAAGTAATAATAACAGATGTCTCTGTATAATGTCCGCATGGTTAAATTGTACATTGTACATTGTAAATTGTAAATCATAAGATGGCTAAGTTTGATAAAATAGCAGTATTGAATAAGATCGGCTCTACCGGAATGGTGCCCGTCTTCTATCATAAAGATGCAGAAGTTGCAAAAAAAGTAGTGAAAGCGTGTTATGAAGGTGGTGTTCGTGCCTTCGAATTTACTAACCGTGGTGACTTTGCTCACGAAGTGTTTGCAGAAGTTGTGAAATTTGCAGCGAAAGAATGTCCGGAGATGGCTATGGGCGTAGGTTCTATCGTTGATCCAGCTACGGCTGCCCTTTACTTGCAATTGGGTGCTAATTTCGTTGTAGGCCCGTTGTTCAACCCTGAAATCGCTAAGATTTGTAACCGTCGCCTGGTTGCTTATACTCCGGGATGCGGAAGCGTTTCAGAAGTGGGCTTCGCACAAGAGGCAGGATGCGATCTTTGCAAGATCTTCCCGGGTGATGTGCTCGGTGCAAAACTGGTAAAAGGCTTGTTGGCTCCGATGCCATGGTCTAAGCTGATGGTGACCGGTGGGGTAGAACCTACTCAGGAAAACCTGACTTCCTGGATCAAAGCCGGTGTGTTCTGTGTGGGTATGGGATCTAAACTCTTCCCGAATGATAAAGTTGCTGCGGAAGACTGGACTTATGTAACAGAAAAATGTAAAGAAGCTCTGGCTTATATCGCAGAAGCTAGAAAATAAGATATTTCATTTTGTTTAAAGGTGTTTAAAGGGGACAACCATTGGAGTTGGCAGATCGTGCCACTCCAGTGGTTTGTTTTTTTTATGCGAATTATTTTTTGAGGTAATAATCTTGGGATTTGTTAGTTTTCGGTTTCTTTTTTGATGAATTCTGAGTTAATCTTCTCCGGTTTCTTATAAACTTGTATATTTTGATCTATGAATTTCCTAACAACTTGTGTATTCTATTATTTTAATTGATGTAAAGTTGTAAATATTGGTATTTATCCCTACCTTTGTAACCGATTCAGTTTTCATAGAATTGCAAAACAAACAAATAAGAACTATGGATAGGAAAAAAATGAAACGAGTGGCTCTTGGGGCTCTCATTTGCGCATTCTCATTGAGTAGTTGTGCAGACAAGGATGTGTATCAAGGCGGAGAGGGAGGAAATGATAAGAATACTCCTCTTAGCCCAACTGAGGCTTTTGACTTCAATATGAAGCAGGAAGTAAAAGTGAATGTAGATTACGGGTTTACAAACGATTATTATATTGTTTTTGAACTTTACAGTCAGAATCCGATGAAGGAAGAAGATGGCTCGTGGGTGAAAGATGAGACCTTGTCTTATATTTATTCTGCTTCTACTGATAAAAAAGGCAAGTATTCCGGCTCGACTCAAATAGCTTCGGACATTAAAGAAGTGTGGCTTTACACTGATTATTTAGGTGCTATTTCTCCGGTTAAGATCACAATTTCCGATAACGGTGAAATAAAGTATAATCAGGCGGATTATATAGCTTCGTTGAATACCCAAACGAGAGGGGTAACAAACAGTGGGCATAATTATCTGGATGATTGGATGCTTATGCCCGGAGCAGATTGGGATATATATGGGCTACCCAGTAATATTGAGCCAAATATCAGCATGCCTTCTGCTGCAACTTTGTACAGTATTAAAGAAGTATATAGTAGTAAAGGCAATGGTAAGACTATGGAGGATGTTTATCCGCAGTTCTTTGGCAGTAACATTTCATCTGAGATTAAAGTAATTAAAGATACTGAGTTGAGTCTTGTATTTGTTGCAAGCACTGCAAGTTGGAAAAATGTTGTAGGTTATTTTACTTATCCTACCGGTACGGTTCCTAATGTTGATAATATTCAAAAAGTATTGGCTTTTCCCAATGCTACTCCTATAAATAAAATAGTCGAGAATGAACGTGTAGGTGCGTTGCTGTGTGGTCATGAAGTGAAACTGAAATATTGGAACTCGGAAAAACAGCAGTTTGAAGATAAGTTTCCTGCTGGGGTCACAGTCGGATGGTGTTTGGAAGGAAACGGGTTTAATAAAGGTAATATCGTGCGGCATTCTTATGTAGGAGAACCCCGTTATTCGTATAGTGCGATGAATTCGGATAATAAACAACGTGTGGTTGCATTGCGTGATAAGGGTACAGATCAGCTTGTGGCTATTGGTTTTGAAGATAATAAGGATCTTGATTATTGCGATGCCACTTTCTATCTGAAAATTGCTGAATCACAAGCCATAGATACTGATTTGCCGGAGCTACCCTCAGTTGATCCTCCGACTACTGTGAATAACACAGTGACAGGTTTACTGGCTTTTGAGGATTTATGGCCTTCTCAGGGAGACTATGATATGAATGATGTAATTGTGGAATATAAGTCCACTATTTATCAAAATGCGCTGACAGGTAAGGCTTATAAGATAGTAGATGAATTTACTCCTGTACATAGTGGTGGTTCACTTGTTAGTGGATTTGGATATCAATTATATCAATTAGAACAAGATCGGGTGAGAAGTATTAAGGTTGAGGGACCCGAAGGTTGGCGGGTAGAAACTGATCAGTCGTCTCCTACTATTATTCTTTTTGATAATTTGAGGAGTGTTATTGGGCAGAAGTATACTGTAACTATAGATTTAGCAGATGTCGATCCTAAACAGGTTGCTTCTCCTTATAATCCTTTTATATTTGTTACTTCTAGGGCAAGAGAGGTTCATTTGGTAAATTATCCACCTACGGATAAAGCGGATAAAGAACTTTTCAATAGCCATGATGATGTATCGAATGTTTCAGTAGGAATTTATTATATTTCGCGTTATAAAGGTGAAGTTGATCTTATGCCTTATGGAATGAATTTGCCTGTGATTGATTTCACGGTTCTTTCAAAAGCGGAAGGCGTGAAGATATATGAGACATTCCCTAAGTTTATAAGTTGGGTTGAGTCTGGTGGTAAGAAGAATACAGATTGGTATAAGAAATAGAAGATTTTATTTGTTTGCTGGTAAGAAAAGCATATTTCTGTCTTGTCAATGATGGCAAAACAGAAATATGCTTTTTTCGTGAAAGGACAAATGCTTTTAACCCTGAAAGAGGAAGCTGATCTTATCGCATTCATGAAAACGTTAACAGATGATTTTAAATCTGTCCAGAGGTAGTTTCTACTGTGAATAATGGCGGATAAGTTTAAAATAATGTTATAAAACATATGTTTTTTCGTGCTACTGTTTGCGCACACAGGAAATCTTCCTATCTTTGCATCGCAGTTGGGAAACTGCTCATGATTTTGACTTTTAAATAAATTAGTTTTGTAGTTTTCAATAAAGGAATTAGTTAGGTAAAAAGATTCGTTAATAGTTTTTTTCATAGGCTAAAATTTGGATTTAGAAATTAGGTAATTAGGTATAGAAGGTAAAAAAAGAATGTTTGTTTTATAGGTAATAGAATTTTTTGGTAAAAAGAAGATTGATTTTTAGGTAACAATGATGCAGTTTAAAAGAAAAGCCTTAAGGCTTTTCTTACACAGAGGCGAGAGGTTCGTGAGAGCTTGCTCGTTTTTTTATGTCCCATTACGAAAAATGGGATATTTTCTTTTTTTAAGAACTGATGATTATTTCAGTCATTTTTTGTATATTTGTGCCATTATCTACATAAAATTTTAATTTTGGAACAGGTACTGCTTATACTCGATTGGATTTTATACGTATTGTTTGCGATAAACATATTGTATTTATTAGTTTATAGCTTGGCATCGCTCCGGCGCAATTTGCCGGTACCCCCATCTGCTATAAAACATAAGCGTTTCGCTATACTTATTCCTGCCTATCGTGAGGATTCGGTGATCCATGAATGTGTATATTCCTGTCTGGATCAGGATTATCCTACTGACCATTTTGACGTTGTGGTTATTTCAGATCATATGCAACCTGAGACTAATGCATCTCTTTCTGCGCTTCCCATTCGTTTGGTGGAAGTACATTTTGAGCACAGCACCAAGTCTAAGGCTTTGAATGCGGCTATGGCGGCTATTGGCAATGATTATGATGTGGCTTTGATACTTGACGCAGATAATGTCATTCCATATAACTATTTGAAAGACGTTAATGATCTTTATGCCTGTCCGGGTGTGGAAATAGTACAGACCCATCGCATAGCCAAGAATCTTAATAGTGATATGGCTTTACTTGATGCTATGAGTGAAGAAATCAATAATACTATTTTTCGTTTAGGTCATGTGAAATTGGGTATGTCAGCAGCTCTTATAGGTTCCGGTATGGCTTTCCAATATGATTTATTTCGTGATACTATGGCGAATATTAAGGCAGTAGGTGGTTTTGACCGGGAACTGGAATTGACTTTGCTTTATCAGGGGAAGCATTTCCATTATTTACCTGAGACATTTGTGTTTGATGAAAAAGTGCAAAATACAAATGATTTTTCCCGTCAACGTCGGCGCTGGCTTTCGGCACAGTGGCATTATTGTACAGTGTTTGCACGTTTTGTTTTTAGAGCAATTGCATCCCGTAATTGGGATTTTTGTGATAAAATGTTTCAGCAACTGTCCATACCCCGCCTGTTATTATTAGGTTTCACATTCCTTCTTGCTTTCTTTTTTTCATTTTACAATTTATTCTGGAGTCTAAAGTGGTGGGGAATTTTTATATTGCTTGTCACTGCGTTACTAATTGCTGTGCCTCGCCGTTTCTGTACAAGTCGTTTAGCAGCTGCACTACAAGGTTTACCTTATACTTTCCTATTGATGGCTGCGAATATATTTAAATTACGTGGGGCAAACAAAAAGTTTATCCATACATCACATGGAGTAGTAAATTCTAGTAATAAATAGTTATGATATACGGAAAATTGTCATTGGAAGACTGGCGTAATATAAGTGTAGAAGGAGAAGTTCCCGAGTCCTCTTTTGAAAATCACAATTTGCGACTATTCTTTTATGGTACATTATATAATCGTGATGTACTTCAAGCAAACTTTGATGACACTAATGCGAAACTGGTTGCTAGTATTTATTTGCAAAATGGGGAATCTGGTTTTTCTCACTTGGACGGTTCTTTTACTATTGTCTTTTATTCTAAAGAACAATGTGGCATAGTACGTGATCATCACGGGACACATTTTCCTGTTTATTATGCAAAAAGTGGAGAATTTGCGACTTCACTAACTTTCTTTTCAGAACATTTTGGGATTCCGTGCCAACTTGATAAATCTTCACTAAGTTGTTTTTTGCAAAGTGGACTTATGAGAAAATCTCACTCTGCTTTTCATGATATTTTTCGTTTAGAGGCTGGGCAGATTGCTATTACTAACAATAAACATATTAGTTGTATTTCCCCATTTCTATATGAGATAAATCCTGGTTTAGAGAAAAGAAGTGATGTGGAGCTATATTCCCAGCAATATGGAGAATTGCATGTCAAAGCTATACGTCGCCGTATTGGAGATAGTCAGCGTGTCGGTATTCTTTTGAGTGGAGGGTATGATTCAGGTGCAAATCTTGCAGCTCTTCGTAGTATCTATGATGGAGAAATTAACTCCTATTCTGTTGGTTTTAAAGGTGATAATTGGACTGAATTACCATTGGCACGTATTATGTCAAAAGCCTTTGGTACTCGACATCATGAATATGAGATTGATGGTACTGAGATTAATGCGTTGCCTAAGATTGTTGACTATCTTGGCGAGCCTTTCGTAGAAGGTGGCTTAATGGTGAATTACTGCGCCATGCGAATGATTGGTGAGGATAAACCGGAAGTTATTCTTGGTGGGGATGGTAGTGATCAATATTTTGGAACATCCGGACGTGAGGTAGCATTGCATTATTTGGCTGCTCGAACAGGTATGCGCCCTATAATGAAGGGGGTGTATGGTTTGTTGGATCGTGATGCTTTCGATAAAGATGGAAAACTTTTTCGGATTCATTTTCATTTGGACAAAATACTTAATATCTTAGATGGAGATCGTTTCGGTTTTCCGAATTTTCGTATGCGCGAGCTTTTGAAATATCCTAAAGATTTTCAGCTTACTTCTAGGATAAAACCGGATATCGGCAGTTTTGAACGTTTGTATGCACAACATGGTTTGTTCTCTGATATAGAGACGGTCATTAATCATGTCATTTTATATAAAGCTTCTCGTATGGCACAAATGTTTGGCAACAATCTTACCTTTCCATATATGGATTTGACACTTTATCATTTTTTACAAGAACTTCCTGTCCAACTAAAATGTAAAGGAGAGAGTGTGTTGGATATAGCTCGTGGGCGTGGTACTGCTAAATATCTGTTAAAGCATCATTATAAGTCATTGTTGCCCGAAGCTATAACTTCTAAAAAGAAGCAGGGTGGCTTTGCACCTATGCCTTTGTTTTTTCGTGATTCGGTGCAGCGTGCCCGTCTCAAGGAATTCATTCTCTCTTCTGCTATTGTAGACGAATTCCTTAATAAAGATGCTGTTGAGCAATTCCTTACGAAATATGATCGTGAAGCTTTGCAAGAGGGAAGTTGGTTTTGGTATCGTCAAAACTGTGCTCTCCAGTATTTTAATATGCTTACGCTTGCAGTATGGTGGGAGCAGTTTGTAGAACAAAAAAAGGTAAAATTTTAAATACC
>OHGX01000966.1_pt1 | contig 11247 bp, 8 predicted proteins | sample 1567841 | NCBI WGS metagenome assembly OHGX01 (sample SAMEA3879587, study PRJEB24766) | human gut metagenome | biome: human-associated habitat; feature: feces | place: USA | collected 1985/1987 | reverse complement strand
CCATCACATGTGCTCCTTGCAATAGGACTGCCACATGAGATAGCACACGGCTCACTGCGTCTTACATTATCAGAGAAGACCACTCTTGAGGATATCGACTATACAGTGGACAAGTTAAAGGAAATCATAGCAAGGCTCAGAAGCATGTCACCGTTATACGAGGATTTTGTAAAGAAAAACGGCAAATCTGAGGCATAAATGATCAGGTCAAAATTATAGTGACTATCACATCATTAATATATACATGAAAATTAGGAGGAACTAAGGACATGGCATACAGTGAAAAGGTAATGGACCATTTTAACCATCCAAGAAACGTAGGAGAGATGGAGAATCCAAGTGGTGTCGGCACAGTAGGAAACGCAAAGTGCGGAGACATCATGAGAATGTATCTGGATATAGATGACAACGGCATTATTCAGGAGGCCAAATTCAAGACCTTCGGATGCGGCGCAGCAGTTGCAACAAGCAGTATGGCAACAGAGCTCGTAAAGGGCAAGACAATCCAGGAGGCGCTTGAGGTTACAAACAAGGCAGTTATGGAGGCACTTGACGGACTTCCACCTGTAAAGGTACACTGCTCACTTCTCGCAGAGGAGGCAATCCATGCAGCACTCTGGGATTACGCAGAGAAAAACGGCATCAAGATCGAGGGACTTGAGAAGCCTGTAAACGATATCAGCGAGAAGGAAGAGGCGCCTGAGGAAGACTATTAATGAAAAAGAAGGTTGTAGTAGGAATGTCGGGCGGAGTGGATTCGTCAGTAGCGGCATATTTATTAAAGGAACAGGGATACGATGTCATCGGAGTCACAATGCAGATATGGCAGGACGAGGACGTATTTAAACAGTCACAGGAGGGCGGCTGCTGTGGGTTATCCGCAGTGGAGGACGCCAGACGAGTGGCAGCAGTGCTTGATATTCCGTATTATGTGATGAACTTCAAGGCTGATTTCAAGAAATACGTCATAGACTATTTTGTGTCCGAATATGAGCGCGCATACACGCCAAATCCATGTATCGCATGCAACCGTTATGTAAAATGGGAGTCGCTGCTTCACCGCTCGCTCGAGATAGGAGCAGACTATATAGCAACAGGCCATTATGCCCGCATAGCACAGCTTCCAAACGGCAGATACACCATAGCCAACTCAGTCACAGCGGAAAAGGACCAGACATATGCGCTTTACAATCTGACACAGGAGCAGCTTCGTCGCACGCTGATGCCTGTGGGAGAGTATGAAAAGCCACAAATCCGCCGTATCGCAGAGGAAGCAGGTCTGCCGGTAGCGCACAAGAGCGACAGCCAGGACATATGCTTCGTGCCGGATCACGACTATGCCTCATTCATTGAGAATGAGACAGGCAAAACCTATGAGCCGGGAAATTTCGTGGATGAATCGGGCAATATTCTCGGCCGCCATAAGGGCCTCATCCACTATACTATCGGACAGCGCAAGGGGCTTGGAATTACAGCCGCAACGCCTTTATTCGTGAAGGAGCTGCGTCCGGCAACAAATGAGGTCGTAATCAGCACAAATGAGTCACTTTTCTCAGACACCTGTTATATCAGCGATATAAACTACATGGCACAGGAGCACATCACACCGGACACCCGCAGCATAGGAAAGGTACGCTACTCTCACAGGGGAGCTGACTGTACACTTACCCCTATGGAAAACGGAATGATAAAATGCGTATTTGACGAGCCACAGCGCGCCATGACACCGGGGCAGGCAGCGGTATTCTATCAGGATGGGCATGTACTGTGCGGTGGAACAATTGAAAAGATGATGGTAAATTAGCAGGACTTTTGAATAGTCGCGAATATATTATAATAGAGCAGACAGCATAACTAAAATGCCGTCTGCTCTATTAAGTTATTGATTTTAGTATAGAAAGCGTGGATAGAGTTAATCGTATCATATATTTGAAGGATGGGAAAATATGTCATATGTCTGTCAGACTCGGGAAGAAAATCTGGTGAATTTAATGGGGAGATTTACCAATATGATCTTAGACCATTTGGAATCATGAGCTTAATGTTTTATTACAAATAAATATTAAAATGAAACAACGTATACTCTTCTTAATCTACTATTTTTTATAAGATTAAGAAGAGTATATTTGAGTTTTGACTTGTTTTTTGTCCAAAATACCGTTATACTTTACTTAAAGTGTATAAAAAATAGAGATTAAGAAAAGTATAGCGATATAATATATTTTGGGTGGAGGTGCAGGATGCTTGTAGGTAGAGAAAAAGAATTACATTTATTGCATGATATACAAAATGATGATAGCTCACATTTTGTGGCAGTATACGGGCGAAGGAGAGTGGGAAAGACCTTTCTGATACGTGAGGCTTTTGGCTATAGATTTGCATTTCAGCATGCCGGTCTGTCAGAGGGAGGAATGAAGGAGCAGATATATGCGTTTACGTCATCTCTAAAAGATGCAGGGTATGAAGTGAAAAAGCAGCCCCAAAACTGGCTTGAGGCATTTGAAGCATTAAAGGATGTCATAAGATTGTCGAGTGAAAAGAAGAAAATAATATTTATTGATGAGCTGTCGTGGATGGACACACAAAAGAGTGATCTTATGGTTGCTTTGGAGAATTTCTGGAATGGATTTGCTTCTGCAAGAAAAGATATAGTCCTTATAGTGTGCGCGTCAGCCACATCATGGATGCTCTCAAAGGTCGTACACAACAAAGGTGGATTGTATAACAGATTGACAGAGCAGATACATCTGCGCACATTCTGCCTCAGGGAGTGTGAAGCGTATGTAAAAGCTGCCGGGCTGGCATTAAACAGAAATCAGATATTGCAGTATTATATGATTTTTGGCGGAGTACCTTACTATTGGGGATTTTTGAAAAAGGGATTAAGCCTTTCACAGAATATTGATAGTATATTGTTTGAAAAGGATGCGCCCCTGCGCGATGAATTTAAGTATTTATATGCTTCTGTATTCAAAAAACCGGAGAACTATGTAAAAATAATAGAAGCTCTTGGGACTAAAAAGGTTGGAATGACAAGGGAAGAAATCATTACATCGACCAAAATACCTAATTCGGGAGATCTGACAACGAAGCTCGAAGAGCTTGAAAGCTGTGGATTTATTCGCAAGTACAATGCATTTGGGATGAAAAAGAAAAATGCGATATACCAGTTGATGGATTGCTTTACATTGTTTTATTTCAAATTTTTGAAATCAGAACCGACAGATGAGCATTTTTGGACGAACCAGATTAATACGCCCGCAGTGAATACGTGGCTGGGGCTGGCGTTTGAAAGAGTGTGCATGGAGCATGTGGATCAGATTAAGTTTAAATTGGGTATTTCTGGCGTGCTGACAGAGGTAAATTCGTGGTACTGCAAATCAGATCCTGATAATGGCATTTTCGGCTCACAGATTGATATGCTGATTGCCAGAAAAGATCAGGTGATTAATTTGTGCGAGATGAAATATTCGCAGTCAGAATATACCATAACGGAGAAAGTGGACAGGAGCATTAGGAATAAAATAAGTGATCTGAGAGTGGTTTCCGGTACAAAGTATGCGATATACCCAACACTTATTACAACCTATGGTGTAGTGGAAAACTCGTATTCGCAGGAGCTGCAGTCGGTTGTTATGATGGATGATCTGTTTGCCTGAGATAAAAAATTAAAAACCCCATAAATTCCTGTTGACAGATAGGGATTCATGGGGTATATTTATATCAACAATTAATTCATACAAATACAGTATGAATATAGGAGATTAAAACAAAGCATTAACATTACAATGACATCAAGGAGGACACAAACATGTCAAACATTTATCAGGGAACATTAGGACTTATTGGAAATACACCGCTTGTAGAGCTTACACACGTAGAGAAGGCATACGGACTTGAGGCAAGACTTCTTGCAAAGCTTGAGTACTTCAACCCGGCAGGATCAGTAAAGGATAGAATCGCAAAAGAGATGATCGAGCAGGCAGAGAGAGACGGAAAGCTCAAGCCGGGCTCAACAATTATCGAGCCAACATCAGGAAATACAGGAATCGGACTTGCCGCAATCGCAGCAGCAAAGGGATATAAGATTATCATCGTTCTTCCTGAGACAATGTCCATCGAGAGAAGAAACATCATCAAGGCATATGGCGCAGAGCTCGTGCTTTCAGACGGAACAAAGGGTATGAAGGGAGCCATTGCCAAGGCAGAGGAGCTTCATGAGCAGATTCCTGACAGCTTCATTCCGGAGCAGTTTGAGAACCCTGCAAACCCGGAGGCACACAGAAAGACAACAGGCCCTGAGATCTGGAACGATACAGACGGACAGGTAGACGCATTCGTAGCCGGAGTCGGAACAGGCGGAACAATCACAGGAACAGGTGAGTACCTAAAGAGCAAGAACCCTGATGTAAAGATTATCGCAGTGGAGCCTGAGACATCAGCAGTGCTTTCAACAGGAAAAGCCGGAGCACACAAGATTCAGGGAATCGGAGCAGGCTTCGTACCAAACACATTAAATACAGAGGTATATGATGAGATTATCCCTGTATCAAATGAGGCATCATTTGAGTACGGAAAGATTATCGCAAAAGAGGAGGGCGTACTTGTAGGTATTTCTTCAGGAGCAGCTCTCTATGCAGCAATCGAGGTAGCCAAGAGACCTGAGTTCAAGGGCAAGACAGTAGTAGCACTTCTTCCTGACAGCGGAGATAGATACTACTCAACAGATCTTTTTAAGGACTAATATATTATCCATTTTAGGCATTTTTATCAAGATATAGCTAATATATTAGCTGTAAATATTTTTGGCTATAAAAAAAGGAACCCGCGGGTTCAATGTCATTAAGTTAAGAATTTTGACATAATTATAAAACACATCATATTTGCAATTGTTTGATAAATATGATGTGTTTTTTTCTTTTGTCTATTTTGCAGTACAACAAAAAGACAGATTGTTTATCTGTCAAAAAAAACTTATAATTATCTATGATTAAGCCACTCTATATAGAAAGCTTACAGATGCCTGTAATGGATTGGCTTACTGCGACAAAAACAATCCGGTCACTGAAACATCCAGATGCTGAGACAATCCCGATTATTGCCATGACAGCAAATGCATTCAGAGAAGATAAAGAAAAGTGTCTGGAAGCAGGAATGAATGCTCACTTGGCAAAGCCTATAAAAATTGAAAACATAAAGAGAATTTTGTGTGAATATTGTGTGTAGTGGTTGCAACTTCTCAAATCCGTGTACCTATTTTTCACGTTCTGTAGGAGATACTGATCAAGGAAGCCTTTGTGGATAATCTTAACGAGAAATTTGCCAATAAGGAAGAAGTCCTGGATAACCTCAGCGCTATCCGAAACCTGCTCTCCGGCGGTGAAAATACGCTTCAACAGCAGACAGCACTTTGGCAGGAAAGTCAGCTTCTGGAAGAACAGATTCAGGCACTCATCATGCAGAACGCACGGATTGCTATGGATCAGCATGGTAGACCATGTGGTGGTGCATAGCAAAGAGGACATCCGGGTGGTGTACAGGGATGGCATTGAAAAAAATACAGGTTTTCTATCCTATAATATTGACGTATAAAAAACTTCATGGTATTTTATTTTTGGAATAAATGGAAATTATTTAAAGGCAAACTTGCTGAAAAGCAGGGACGCAAAGCCAGAAGGGGGCACCGGCAGATTTTGGCAGGTGTCCTTTTTGTATGCCAAAATGGGTGAAAAAACTGGCAGGGACAGGTTCTCTGTATACAGATAAAAGCAGGATAATGAAGTATAAAACAGAGAGAGGATTTTTATAAAATGGAAAAGTATGAAGACAAAATATATTCTTTAGGTGAGGCTGTAACGGGACAGACACAGGCTATGTCACAGGCCGTACAGAAAACACTGGAAAATAATGGCGGGGTAGGTATAATGACAGGATCTTATGACCAAAACCTGTCTATTTTGTCTGTGAATAATCTGCTGTTGCATAGTACAGGATATACATTCGATACTTTCATGGAACAGACAAAAGGCTCATTGAGAAACTTCTTTTATGACGAGGAAGATATACTGGAGCGAGACCGTTTTTTGCAGCTTCACGGAACAGGGGAAGCACAGATCCTTGCAGCAGACGGTACAGTGAATAATGTACGGCTTTGTAAAGAGGATGCGACAGATGAGGCGGGCAGACAGATCTGGGTTATGTCCGTACAGGTCAACTGGGATCATGTAAATTTGACACTGCTCAATGAGGCTATCTGTTCCGGCTTCTGGTATTTTGACTGTGACGAAAACAGTGAGATTGTGAATGCAAACTGGAGTCATGAATTCCGAAAAATGCTTGGCTATCATGACACTCTGGACTTTCCGAATAAACTGGAATCCTGGTCAGATCTTCTGCATCCACAGGATAAAGAAAGAGTAATGGTGCAGCTTCAGGCGGCAATTAAGGATAAGACGAACCAGATAAAATACCAGGTAGAGTATCGTATGAGAATGAAGGATAATCAATACCAGTGGTTTCGGGCATCGGCAGAAGTAATACGCCGTCTGGATGGTTCTGCCAGCAGGATTGCCGGGATTTTTATTAACATTGATGCGGAGAAAAAAGAAATCATGCAGGCACAAAAATCTGCTGCTTTCCACCGGGCTTTTACGAAAGCAGATTTGTGCGAGTATTATGTGAATCTGGAAGCGAATACTTTTGATACCTTTAAGGTTGAACCGTCCCTGATGACAGTCTTTGAACAGAGTCATACATGGGATGAACTGATCCGTCATTTTGTGGATTCCTATGTTGTGGAGACAGATAAGAAGGCGGTATCCTCTTTTTACGACCGTGGTTATATTGCAGAAAGGCTGAAGGGTCTGGAAACCGAATTGGCTTTAGAGTGCCGTATCACTCTGAATGGAGAAGAACGATGGGTCCGCAATGTGGTCATACGTGGCGAAATAGAGGATTCAGAATATGCCATGATCTTTCTGCGTGATATCACAGAGGCAAAGGTAGAGAGCGCACGGCATCTGCAGATGGCAGCGGATAATGCTTCCATGGAGCAGATAATTCAGAGTATTGTGCGTCTGGTTGACCGCTTTGTTGTCTGTGATCTGGAAAATGACAGATATGAATTCTACAATCTGAATGGACAGATGATATATAAACCTCTGGGATTTTATCATGATTTTCAGATGCAGGTTCTTGAAAAATATAAGACACTGGAACCATTGGAAGCTATAGATATCCTGATAGCCCCGGATAATATTCGGAAAAAACTGAAAAGTGAAAATGATATTTATAAGTTTGAGTATTGCAGCCTGGATGAAAAGACTTATAAAATCGCTTCTTATATTCCCTTGGAATGGAAGAATGGAAAGCTGGAAAAGGTATTGCTGGCATCCATGGATGTGACACAGGAGAAGAAAGCAGAGATTGAATCCCGTCAGGCACTGAAAGAGGCTTACCGGTCCGCAGAAAATGCAAATCGTGCGAAAACAGAATTCCTTTCCAATATGTCCCATGATATCCGGACACCGATGAATGCCATTGTCGGTCTGACGGCAATCGCAGGAGCAAATATTGAGAGTCATGACAGAGTTATTGAGTGTCTCAGCAAAATTACAAAATCAAGCCGTCATCTGCTGGGGCTGATTAATGAAGTGCTGGATATGGCACGTATTGAAAGTGGAAAAATGACGCTGGCACAGGAAGATTTCAATCTGTCAGAGCTGGTAGATAATCTTATTACACTTACGAAACCGGTGCTTGATGAACATAAACATAATTTTGATATACACATCAATCATATTGAACATGAGGCTGTCTGTGGTGACAGCTTGAGGATTCAGCAGGTATTTGTGAATCTGATGAGTAATGCGATCAAGTATACACCGGATGGTGGGAATATTACTTTTTCCATAGAGGAAAAGCCAAATGGATTTTCGGAACTTGGATGCTATGAATTTACGATTGAGGATAATGGGATCGGTATGTCACCGGAATTCCAGAAAATCATGTTTGATCCTTTCAGCCGCGCAGATGACCATCGGACAACCAGAGTTCAGGGAACCGGTCTTGGAATGGCAATCAGCAGAAATATTGTGAACCTGATGAATGGTAATATTAAAGTGGAAAGCACCTTACATAAGGGAACTAAAATTACAGTAACAATTTATCTGGAACTTCAGGAAAAAGAAAAAGAACAGGACAGAAATCTGATGAATCTACCTGTTCTGGTTGTGGATGATGATAAGACATGCTGTGAAAGTACAGTTGCCACATTGAAGGAGATTGGGATTACAGGCGAATGGGTTCTCTCCGGCAGAGAAGCCGTTGAGCGCTGTCATGCACGTCATGAGCTAAAAAATGATTACTTTGCTGTTATTTTAGATTGGAAAATGCCGGATATGGACGGAATTGAAACAGCCAGACAGATCCGGAAACGGATAGGGAAAGAGATTACCATTATTGTACTGACATCTTATGAATTCAGCGAGATCGAAGAAGAAGCAAAGGCTGCAGGCGTAGATGCTTTTATTGCAAAACCGCTGTTCCGTTCCCGGCTGACGGCTACACTGCGGCAGTTTACTTCAGGAAGAAAAGAAAAAACAGCAAGAAATTATCTGGATGAGCTGTCTGAAGCAGATTACACAGGAAAAAGGATTCTGCTGGTTGAGGATAATGAGTTGAACAGAGAAATTGCTGTTGAAATTTTGCAGATGACAGGGGCAGAAGTGGAAACGGCAGAAAATGGGAAAATTGCAGTTGAGAAAGTGGAAGCTTCTCCGAAAGGTTCGTATGATCTTATTTTTATGGATATCCAAATGCCTGTCATGAATGGTTATGAGGCAACTGCAGCAATCAGGAGCCTTCCGGGTGAAAAGGGAAAACTGCCTATTGTTGCCATGACTGCCAATGCTTTTGCAGAAGATGTACAGCTGGCAAAAAATACAGGCATGAATGGACATATCGCGAAACCGCTGGATATGAATAAGCTGAATGATGTTCTGGAAAACTGGCTGTAATTGTTTCCCAATTATTGAATTAATGATTTTATCAGGAAAGAATGAGGAAAATACGAGGATGAAAAAGGCAAAACAATGTCTGATAGCATTACTGTCAGGTGTGCTTTTAGCAATTACTGTTTTGTCTGGCTGTGGACAATCTAAAAAAGCAGTATCTAAAAATGACGATCACCTTACCGTGTATCTGTGGGAAAATCGTTTAATGAAAAATATTGTACCCTATATCCATGAGCAGTTTCCAGATCAGGATATTGAGTTTATTACCGGTAACAATGATACCGATTTATACAGCTATTTTGAGGAACATGGTGAACTGCCGGATATCATAACCGTACGTCGATTTTCTGGAAAAGATGCACAGGATCTGGAGCCATATCTAATGGATTTTGCTTCTTATGATGTAGTTTCCAGGTATTACTCCTATGCATTGCAATATTATAAAAATTCAAAAAATGAGATTCAGTGGCTTCCTATCTGCGGTATACCGCAGACGATTATTGCCAACAAGACATTGTTTGAACAGTATGGAATCAAGATACCGAAAAACTATAAGGAATATGCACAGGCGTGCCAGCAATTTTATGATAATGGTATAAAACCGTATTCCCTGGATCTTGCAGAAGACTGGTCTGCTCATGAGGTGATTCAGACAGGTGCAATTGGGGAATTCATGAGTCTGGATGGAATCGAATGGAGAAGCTCAGCTGAAAGTGCATCAGGGGATATCGCGTTTGATGATGCGTTATGGAAACGTATTTTTTCAGAAACCAATACATTTTTGAAGGACTCACATTTTACAAGTGATGATATCAGCGTCGATGTTAATACTGCAACGCAGATGTTCCTTGAGGGAAAAGCAGCAATGTTTCATGGTTATCCGGCACTTATGCAGGAATTTCAGGAACAGATGGATGCAGAATTAACTCGTATACCGTTTTTTTCACAGATTTCGGATGAAGCTTTTATAAATATGACCCCTTCTCTGAATATTGCATTTAACAAAGAACTGGAAAAAGATCAGGAAAAACTGGACCTGGCATTCGATGTCCTGGAGTGTATGATTTCAAAAGAAGGACAAACATTGATCGCAGATGGAAAGGGTGTAATTTCATTAAATGTAGATGTTCCAAACATGATGGAAGATGTACCTGAACTGGAAGATGAAATTAATAATAATTCTGTTTATATCCGATATTCTGCTCAAAAATCATTTGATGCCAGTCTTGAGGCTGTTCACGGATTATTGTCAGGGGAAATGGATGAAACACAGGCTTATGATGCTTTTCGCAGCACAATGAACAGTAAGGATTCAAAAGAAGAAACCACAGTTAATTTTGAAAATGAATATTCCATTTCGCTAAATGATAAAAACGGTCGTGATGCGGCATCTTCTATTTTAACTACGATTAGAGAAGAAAATGATGCTCAGCTGGCTTTGGCACCATATTATTATTTTACTTCCTCCATTTACAAAGGGGAGTGTACCTGCAGCCGGGTTGGTCTGATGACAGCAAAGAGTTCAGATACACCATTATACCTGGCAAAAATCAATGGCAAAGAGATTTATGAACTTGCGGAGAAATATCTTGCTGATTCTGATGAGAAATTCCATATAACCAATAAATATGAATTACCAATTGCATCCGGTATGAAAATAATCGTCAGGCAGGAGGAAAACGGATTCTCATTAAAGGACATAGAAGTAAATAAGAAAAAAATCGACAAAGAAAAGGAGTACTCTATTCTTCTTACAGACACCACAATGTCTGTTTTGAAAAAAATAAATCCGAAATGTGAGATTGAGCAGCTTAAAGATACAACATTATCAAGTGCATGGACCGAAGCAATGTCAAAAGGACAGCAGCCGTCAGCACCGGAAGACTATATAGAGGTTGAACAGTAAAAGTGGAGATAGAACAAACGGTAAATAAAAGAAAAAAATAACAAGGCTGTTGCTTATACTACTTATGATTCTTTTAAGCTTAGGTTGTATCAAGTATCTGATAAGTAAGTCTAAGAAGTATATCAGCGAAAATGGAAAAAGCAGTATGGGAGCTGTTGTTGAACAGATACAGCAGACCTATGATCTTCAGGTGAGTGGATACTACAGCCAGCTGCAGTTGGTTGAGGAATTTTTACTTCATGAGAGGGAGCTGTCTCTTGAAACGGATGTGAACAAAAGTTTCTTTGAAGCATGGGAAAAAGAATCGGAAAGTACCCTTATATTCAT
>OHGX01000961.1_pt1 | contig 11286 bp, 10 predicted proteins | sample 1567841 | NCBI WGS metagenome assembly OHGX01 (sample SAMEA3879587, study PRJEB24766) | human gut metagenome | biome: human-associated habitat; feature: feces | place: USA | collected 1985/1987 | reverse complement strand
TGGGCTTTGCCCACACCCACAACCTTTGAAAAGGTTGACCAAACTTTTATAATTGCTTGTCGAAACAATTTGCTAAACCATAATTTGCCTCAACTAAAGAATCTGAATTTTAAAATTCGGCAGATACCATTGCAAAGCCTCTTCGTAGCTGTATCCGTCATTACAAAGATAATTTATTCCGTTAAGGCTTACACCGTAATATTCCCCGTCATCGGCATTTGCATAGCTGTCCCAAGGGGAGGCAACAGCGGTAAGATATGGATATTCGCTGTTTGTTGAAGTTTTGCCGTTGGTAAAATCGCAAAAAGGTATATAAAACGCTTTGCCGTCTGCGCAGAGCTTTTTTTTATATACGGAAGATACGGCGGATTTGATTTTATTGTAATTTTCTTTAACGGAATTTTCTGCTTTGCTTTCGGGCAAACATATGTCAATATCCGACAAATCGTAACTGTCGGGAGATACATTATAATTCGTATAAAGAATTATTGTCAATGCTTTTAAGGTTTCTTCGCAGTAATTTTCATTGTATTTTGCCGCTACCATACCGCAAAGGTCCGATTCGGTGAGCGGCGATTTTTCTGATTCGGAATTTTCTTTTGCGACAGATTCTGTTGTAGTTTCAACTATGGTTTCGCTTTTTGACGGCTCGTTTGCGGTAACGGGTTCTGTTGCTTTATCCGCAGTCGAATTTGAAGTGACAGCGGTTTGAGGCGACGAGCACTTAGAGATTATTATGGGCAAAAAAGCCATTGTAAGCAAAAATATTATTATAAATATAACTTTTGTTCTCATAAATTCCTCTCTTTTCGTATAACTTTGCAAAAGTGATTTTTTACTTTAATAATTCTTGACATAAGCGTGTAATTGGCTTAAAATAATATATGTAAAAAATTCGGCTAAAATAACCGTTATATTGTTTGAAGAAACGGAGATAAGTATGAAGATTAAATTATCATGGATTCCATTTATCCCTGCCGCTCTTGCTATGGTTGCGCTTAGACTTTTAAGTGTATTCGGTAATGACGATACAGGAACGATAAGCGGAATGAACGCATTGTTGTTTTCTTATTTAGCAGTTGGAGTTGCACTTGTTCTTTTTGTGCTGTGCATATTTTTTAATATTTTGGACAAAAAAACCGCACCGGTTTATGAGTCAAAACGAAATGTGCCCGCGGGTATTTTTGCGGTGCTTTCCGCCGCATTTGCGCTTGCATATTCCGTAATGACCATTTTGACAAGAAAAGACAGCGAGTATTTGCTGATGTCCATTATTTGCGCATTCCTTGCAATGCTTGCCGCTATCGGACTTGTTTTTATGGCAAGAACTCATTTTACGGGTTTTGCTCCGGTGTCTAATATTGCTTTTCTGTATATTTTCCCGACACTCTGGGCAGTTTCGGAATTGATTTCGTGTTTTCTTGAGGCAACAAAGCTTTCAGTATCGGCATCAGATATGTCGCTTTTGTTCTGCTTTATTTTCCTTACCTTAAGTTTGTTCCCACAGGCAATGGTAATTTCAAAAATTCCCGGAAGAAACCCTGTTAAAGCAACATTTATCTATGGCTTGCCGTCAGTCGCTTTCGGACTTTCGTACGGTGCGTTCCTTATAGCACGAGTTATTATTGACAATGCAGACGGTATGGCTCTTATTGCAGGTGTAATGTTTATTTCTTTCGCTTTGTATCAGCTTTTCTATATTATTGAGCTTACAAGAGGTGCACTTAAGAAAGATGATGTGCAGATTGTAGATGCTTTTACAGATGATGACGATACAACCGATAACAGCGGCAAGAGTGACGAACTTGTTTTCTCGGATGAAGAGAAAAAAGACGAGGATTATGCTCAAAACGCTACTGCAGATACCGACGATTTTATTATGGGTTATGAGGCTGACGACGATGTTCCGAATATTTCCGCTCCTAAAGTTATCGGCGATAAAAATTCGGAAGACGATATTACAGGCGGATTTTTCTTTGGCGTAGGCGCTGATGATGACGATGATGATTCGTCACATAGTATTTTGGAAACAAGACGACAGAAGAAAGAAGAAAAACTTATGGGCGAGATTGACAAGTTGCTTGCAGAGCTTGACGAACAGCAGCAGGAACTTAACGACAAGAAATAAGTTTTGAAAATTAATGCTTGACATTTCAATTCGGCGGTGTTAATATTAAGTAAAATAAAGAACTTCGATAAGGACACGGTTTAAAAACCTACTTTTTCAGAGAGCGAAAATGTTTGCTGTGATTTTTCGCATAAGTAATTTTAAGCTACCACCTTTGAGTCTGCACAGGAAATGGTGCGGCGTATGACTGCGTTAAGGTCGTAAAGAGGGCATAGTTATTATGCCAAAGTTGGGTGGAACCACGAAGTATATTCGTCCCGATATTCCTTTTGGAATATCGGGCTTTTTATTTCTTATGATTAAGGAGAATGAATATGATTAATGTTGAATTAAAGGGCGGTACAGTCAAGGAGTTTGAAAGCGGAGTAACTCCTGCTGAAATTGCAAAATCTATCGGTATGGGACTTTATAAGTCTGTATGCTGTGCAAGAGTTGACGGCAATGTTGTCGACTTGCGTACACCTATTACAAAGGATTGCAGAGTAGATCTTCTTACTTTCGATGAGCCTGACGGTAAAAAAGCGTTCTGGCATACTGCATCACACATTCTTGCACAGGCTGTTAAGCGCCTATATCCAAGTGCCAAGTGTGCTATCGGCCCTGCCGTTGACAACGGTTTTTACTATGATTTTGAAGTTGAAAAGCCGTTTACATCCGAAGACCTTGAGAAAATCAAGGCAGAGATGAAGAAAATCGTTAAGTCGGGTATTGAGATTGAGCGTTTTGAGCTTGCTCCCGATGAGGCGGTAAAAATGCTTGAAGAGATGAACGAGCCTTACAAGGTTGAACTTGCTAAGGAACATTCCGATAACGGCGAACACATCAGCTTTTATAAGCAGGGTGATTTTACAGACCTTTGCGCAGGTCCTCACCTTTCGAGCGTTGCACCTATTAAGGCTGTTGAACTTACAAACTGCACAGGCGCATACTGGAGAGGCGACGCTAACAACCATCAGCTTTGCAGAGTTTACGGTGTAGCGTTCCCTAAAGCATCTATGCTTGAGGAACACCTCACAATGCTTGCAGAGGCAAGAAGCCGTGACCATAACAAGCTCGGCAGAGAACTTGAGCTTTTCACAACATCAGATGTAATCGGTCAGGGTCTTCCTATCCTTCTTCCAAAGGGCGCAAGAATCGTTCAGCTTTTACAGAGATTTGTAGAAGACGAGGAACAGCGTCGTGGCTGGTTACTTACAAAAACACCTTTTATGGCTAAGAGCGACCTTTACAAAATCAGCGGTCACTGGGACCACTATATGGACGGTATGTTTGTACTCGGTGATCCTGAAAAAGATGATGAAGTATTTGCACTTCGTCCTATGACTTGCCCGTTCCAGTATCAGGCTTATCTTAATCGTCAGCGTTCATACAGAGATCTTCCGCTCCGTTACAATGAAACTTCAACACTTTTCAGAAATGAAGCAAGCGGCGAGATGCACGGACTTATCAGAGTTCGTCAGTTCACAATTTCCGAAGGTCATCTTATGTGCTTGCCTGAACAGCTTGAGGACGAGTTCAGAAACTGTCTTGAGCTTGCTATTTATATGCTTAAAACACTCGGTCTTTATGAAGATGTATCTTACAGATTCTCACAGTGGGATCCTAAGGACAGAGATAAGTATATCGGTACTGCCGAGCAGTGGGACGAAGCACAGGGCATTATGCAGAAAATCCTTGACCACCTTGAAATTCCTTATGCTATCGGCGTAGGTGAGGCTGCTTTCTACGGTCCTAAACTTGATATTCAGATTAAGAATGTTTACGGCAAGGAAGATACACTTATTACAATTCAGATTGACCAGATGCTTGCAGAAAAATTCGGTATGGAGTATGTAGATAAGGACGGCTCAAAGAAAAATCCTTATATTATTCACAGAACTTCAATCGGTTGTTACGAGAGAACACTTGCACTTCTTATTGAGAAATATGCCGGTGCATTCCCGATGTGGCTTGCTCCTGTTCAGGTTAAACTTCTTCCTGTTGCAGACAGACACCTTGACTATGTTTACGAAATCAAAAAGGCTCTTGACGCTTGCGGTATGCGTGTTGAGGTTGACTCAAGAAGTGAGAAAATCGGATATAAGATTCGTGAGGCACAGCTTGAGAAAGTTCCTTATATGTTCATTATCGGCGACAAGGATGTAGAGGCTAATACTGTTTCTGTTCGTCACAGAAAAGAGGGCGACCTCGGCGCAATGAAACTTGAGGACTTTATTGCAATGGCACAGAAAGAAATTTCTACAAAGGAAATTAAATAACTTGTAATAAGAATTATTTGATTTGTAAATATTATTTAAAAACTTCAAAAGTAAGGAAAATAAAAAATATTGCGAAATTTTGAAAAAAGTTTTGAAAAACACTTGCATTTTGCTTATTTTTGTTGTATAATCTATCTGTTATTATGCAGAGTCAGGCAGGTGAGGAAAATGAAAGAGAACATCCATCCAGATTATCAGCAGACAACAATTACATGTGCTTGCGGTAATGTTATTGAAACAGGTTCAACAAAGAAGGACATTCGTGTTGAAGTTTGTTCAAAATGCCACCCATTCTTCACAGGAAAGCAGAAATTGGTTGATACCGGCGGACGTGTTGACAGATTCAAGAAGCGTTTCGGTATGAGCAAATAATTTTTTATATCGTAATTGTTGAGGCGGCACTTAGTGCCGCCTTTTTGACTGTTATCCCAAAAAGACGGTTATTTTTCAATAGTTGAGGTAAATTATGGTTTCGCAAATTGATTTGCCAATCAATTATAAAAGTTTGGTCAACCTTTTCAAAGGTTGTGGGTGTGGGCAAAGCCCACAAATACTTTCCGCTTACGCAATCTAATGATAGCCAAACAGCTTGCTGTTTGGCGGCTTGAACACAATGGCGTTAGCCTTTAAAAAGGCTTGACCTAAATTTTTAAATTATTTTGCTTAACCCGTGTGTTAAACCACAATTTTATTATTGTTACCCCAGATATTTATAATAGAACCTTAATTAATAACATAAAACGGAGGTGTACTTGTTGGCGAAGGATTACAAAACCGTGCTTGAAAATGCAAGCGATGAATTTGTGGAAAAGCGTTCTCGGTTTATCGGATATTGCAAACCTGTTAAAACAGAGCAGGAGGCAATAGATTTTATTAATGAAAAGCGCAGTGAACATTGGAATGCTACACATAATGTATATGCCTATTCATTGAGAGAGGGCAACATAAAGCGCTACAGCGACGACGGAGAACCCTCAGGTACAGCCGGTATGCCTGTGCTTGATGTTATAGTAAAAAATGAAATTTTTGATGTCGTGGTTGTGGTTACACGATATTTCGGCGGTGTACTCCTTGGTACGGGCGGTCTTGTGCGTGCGTACTCTCACGGTTCAAAAATCGCAGTCGAGGCGGCAAAGCCTGTAATTATGCAAAATTGCCTTGTATGCGAGGCAAGATGCGCTTATAACCAATACGGCAAGGTTTCATCTATGATAATAGGTGTGGGTGCTGCCGTTGACGATACTGTATATGAAAGCGATGTACTTGTAAAATTTCACATTAAACCCGATTTGCTCGGTACGCTGAATAAAAAACTTGCGGACGCAACATCGGGTGAAGTTACGGTTGAACAGAAAGACGAACAGTATTTTGCTGTGCAGATAAATGAATAATACAAAATATTTAAAATTTTTTTGAAATAAAAAAGGAATATTTGCGAAAAAATCGTAAATAGCTAATAGGAAACAGAAAAGGGGGAGTTTTGTGCCTTTTCCGGACAGTTTTTTGCAGGAATTAAAGCTTAGAAGTGATATAACGGAAATTGCTTCGTCATATGTAAATCTTAAGCGCCACGGCAGAAATATGGTTGGATTGTGCCCGTTTCACGGCGAGAAAACTCCGTCTTTCAACATTTACACCGAAAACGGATCGTTTTATTGCTTTGGCTGCGGTGCCGGCGGCGATGTCATTACCTTTATAATGAAGATTGAAAATCTTGATTATGTCGAGGCGGTAAAGTTTCTTGCACAAAGGGCAGGTATGGAAATGCCTGAAAATACCTATGATGACAGCCTAAGTAAATTAAGAATGAGAATTTATGAGGCAAACCGTGAGGCGGCGAGGTTTTTTCACGCAACACTGCTTTCACAAAGAGGGCAGAGCGGACTGAATTATCTTAGAGGCAGAGCTTTATCTGACCGTACGATAAGGCATTTCGGACTCGGTTTTGCCGATGACGATTGGAACTCGCTTTGTAATCATCTGAAAAACAAAGGCTTTTCGGAATATGAAATTTACTCCGCAAACCTTGCTTTCAAAAGAAAAAACGGTAACGGAATTTATGACCGCTTTGTAAACAGAGTAATGTTTCCGATTATAGATTTGCGCGGAAATGTTATAGCTTTCGGCGGCAGAATTATGACCGACGAAAAGCCTAAGTATCTCAATACTTCCGATACTCCTGTATTTAAAAAGAGCGAAAACTTGTTTTCTCTTAACAATGCCAAAAGCTCGGGTACACGCACGCTGATTCTGTGCGAGGGATATATGGATGTTATTGCGCTTAATCAGGCGGGTTTTACGAATGCGGTTGCAACACTCGGCACTGCTCTTACAAATGAGCAGGCAGTCCTTATGAAACGCTATGCCGATGAGGTTATAATTTGTTATGACGCTGACGGCGCAGGTCAAAAAGCTACGGCAAGAGCAATAGAAATCTTGCGAAACGCAGGACTGCCGATTAAAATTCTTACTGTGCCGAGCGGTAAAGACCCTGACGAGTTTATCCGTTCAAAAGGCGAAAACGGCCCTGCGGCATTTAAACTTTTAATAGAAAAATGCGGCAACGATATTGAATATCGACTTATGAAATTAAAAGAAAATTACAATCTCAACACAACTGACGGCAAGGTAGCTTTTTTAAACGAAGCTGTAAAAATAGTTGCGACAATTGAAAGCCCGATTGAAAGAGATGTTTTTGCATCGAAACTTTGCGCCGAACTTGAGATTGATAAAAATGCTTTTCTCGAGCAGATTTCAAAGGTCAAAAGGCGGGACAGACGGGAGAATATTAAAAAGGAAACCCGTCAGATACAGGCAGAACTTAACGGTCAGAGTGACAAGATAAACAGAGAGCACTACAAAAAACCGAGAAGTTCAAGTGCCGAAGAGGCTCTGCTCGTTTATTTAATCAATAATCCCGATTACGCAAACAGCATTTCAGAAAGGGTTACACCCGATAAATTTTCAAATTCGCTTATAAAACGCTATTATGAGTATGTACTTAGCAAAATAAAAAGCGGATACGAGCCGCTTACAAGCGTATCTTCGGATTTTAATTCCGACGAAGTTTCGTATCTTTATAAGCTGATTTCCACCACAATTCCCGCCGCATCCACAAGAGAGGCGGTAGAGGAATATATTAATGTAATTAATGAAGAGAGTAACAAGCTGACTTCGGACAAGCTTGCCGATATGTCGGCAGATGACATTAACGATTACATAATGAAGATGAAACAAAATAAAAAATAGGAATATTTATTTTATTTTTTAATATATAATCTTTTGTACATTCAGAAAGGAAAATGAGTATGAACGCACCTCAGGACAAAAAAGCAGTTGTAAAAGAGCTTTTAGAGCTTGGCAAACAAAAGGGACAGCTTAACAATCAGGATATTCTTGATGCTATCGGTGAGATTGACTTTGACCCCGAACAGCTCGAAAAACTCTATGACAATCTTGAACAGCAGGGTATTGAAATCGTTGAGGATATGGGCGACATCAAGATTGATGATATTGACCTCGGCGATGGCAAGGATTCTGATTTTGTTGCAGACGGTGCTGTCACCGTTGACGATCCTGTTAAAGTATATTTGAAAGAAATCGGCAGAGTACCGCTCCTTTCATCCGAAGAAGAAATTGACCTTGCCATCAGAATTGCCAACGGCGATGTACAGGCAAAACAGCGACTTTCAGAGGCAAACCTTCGTCTTGTTGTAAGCATTGCAAAGCGTTACCTTGGCAGAGGTATGCAGTTTCTCGACCTTATTCAGGAGGGCAACCTCGGCCTTATCAAGGCGGTTGACAAATTTGATTATACAAAGGGATTTAAGTTCTCAACATATGCCACATGGTGGATCAGACAGGCAATCACAAGAGCCATTGCCGACCAGGCAAGAACAATTCGTATTCCTGTTCATATGGTTGAAACTATCAATAAGGTAAAAAAAGTTCAGAGCCAGCTTTTGCACCAGAACGGTCATGAGCCTACCCCCGATGAAATTGCAGACGAGCTTGACTTGCCTGTTGATAAGGTAAGAGAAATTATGCGTGTGGCTCAAGAACCTGTATCTCTCGAAACACCTATCGGTGAAGAGGAAGACAGCCACCTCGGCGACTTTATTCCGGATGACGGTGCACCCGCACCTGCCGATGCCGCTTCACACACAATGTTAAGAGAACAGCTTTCTGATGTTCTTTCAACACTTACTCCGAGAGAGGAAAAGGTTTTAAGACTTCGTTTCGGTCTTGAAGACGGCAGAAGCAGAACTCTTGAAGAGGTAGGCAAAGAGTTTAATGTAACCCGTGAGCGTATCCGTCAGATTGAGGCAAAGGCATTAAGAAAGCTAAGACATCCGTCAAGAAGCAGAAAACTTAAGGATTATCTTGATTATTAATTAGGTATTGATTATGGTTACTTTTGAAGAATGTGCTCAAATGCTTGATGAAATTGCAGACTCAATGCCGCAGGAACTTTTCCGTGACCTTAATGCGGGAATGTCGCTTGAACCGCAAGCAAAGTTACATCCGCAAAGCGTGAGGGGAGAGCTGTATATCCTCGGAGAGTATGTAAGAAATTCAATAGGCAACTCGATTGTGTTTTACTACGGCAGTATTATGAAGGTGTACGGAGGTTTGTCAAATGACAAGCTGTACACGGAGCTTGAGAAAATAATGCACCACGAAGTAAAGCATCATAACGAACATCTTGCAGGTTGTGATGACCTCGGAATCTGCGATGATGAACAGATAGAATCATATCTTAGAAGTAACGGTATAACCGGATAATACATAAAAGCTGTATCGAATTTATCGGTACAGCTTTTGCTTTTTGTAAAGTGTTGTGGTGAGTTATGGTTTGGCAAAAAGTTTGTGTTAAATAATTTGAAAATTCAGGTCAAGTCTTTTTAAATGTTGACTAAATTTTTATAAATGTTTGGTAAGATATTCTTTTAAAAGCTAATTTAATAATATTTACACATTCAATATTTGTCCCGGATAGAGAACATTGGGATTGCCGAGATTGTTTTTATTCATAAGATCCTCTACCGTCATATTGTACATCTTTGAGATATACCAAAGGGATTCTCCCGGTCTTACAATATGTGTGCGTGGCGACTGTGAAGTTCCTGCCGGAATTGCCAGAGTTTCACCTACATAAATTCTGTTTGCGTCAGCAATGTTGTTGTATCTTAAAATGTCGTTTACCGTAGTTTGAAAAAATTGCGCAATGCCAAACAAAGTATTTCCCGGTCTGACAGTATAGTAAACAATATCCAAATTATTTCCTCCTTTGCTTTTTTAATATAATATGCTTTTTTTACCTCCGTGCCACTGCTCTGAATATTTTTTGACAGTTACGGCAAAATATATTTGGAGGTAATAAAATGAAAATAACCATTAATTCTGTAGTCGGCAGAGAAATTATTGATTCAAGGGGTAATCCTACCGTAGAGGCTACCGTAGGACTGACAGACGGAACTTTTGCAAATGCGGCAGTACCGTCGGGAGCATCAACAGGTGCTTATGAAGCTGTTGAATTGCGTGACGGCGGTGATAGATTTAACGGCAAGGGAGTAAAAAAAGCAGTTACAAATATCAGCAAAATTATTTCACCCGAACTTTGCGGTATGTCGCCGTTTGACCAATGTGCAGTCGATAACAAATTATCAGAGCTTGACGGGAGCAAAAATAAGAAAAATCTTGGTGCAAATGCGATACTTGCCGTGTCAGTCGCAGTTGCAAAGGCAGCGGCAAAATCGCTAAGACTTCCGCTTTACCGTTATCTCGGAGGTATTTATTCGGTAAAACTTCCCGTGCCTATGATGAATATTCTCAACGGCGGCGCTCATGCAGCAAATAACATTGATATACAGGAATTTATGATTATGCCTGTAGGTGCGAATACTTTTTCCGACGGTTTGCAGCAATGCTGTGAAATATACCACAGTCTTGGCAAAATTCTTTCACAGAAAGGTATGGCTACTTCTGTTGGCGACGAGGGCGGTTTTGCACCGAATCTTGAGACCGACGAAGAGGCAATTGAGTTGATTATTCAGGCGGTTTGTGATGCGGGATACAATACAGAGAATACTAAGATTGCAATTGATGCGGCGGCATCCGAATGGTTTAACGACGGCGTTTATCACTTGCCGAAAAGAAAATCCGTACTCAAGACAAGCGACCTTATTAATTATTTTGAAAAACTTTGCGACAAATATCCGATATTTTCAATCGAAGACCCTCTTTCGGAATACGATTGGGAGGGTTGGAAAGAAATCACGGATCGCATCGGTAAAAAAGTTCAGCTTGTAGGCGACGATTTATTTGTTACAAATTCAGAAAGACTTTACAAGGGCATTTGTGTCGGCGCAGGTAATTCTATTTTGATAAAAATGAATCAAATCGGAACTCTTACAGAAACTTTTGGGGCGATTGATATGGCACAAAAGGCGGGTTACACAACGGTGATTTCGCATAGAAGCGGTGAAACCGAAGATACTACAATTGCGGATATTGCGGTTGCGGTAAATGCTGGGCAGATAAAAACGGGAGCACCTTGCCGTACCGACCGAGTATGTAAATATAACAGATTATTAAGAATTGAAAGTCTATTTAAAGGTTTGTCCGTATATGGGCTTTAAAATATAATAATTGTCAAAATTTTGTCAATATTAAAAGGTTATTCGATTATTGTACGAATCGAATGACCTTTTTTGTCCTTATTTTGTTATTTGGGACTTTATTTGAAAAAATGCATAAAAATCTGAGTTGATATGTAGCAAGTTGCACAATAAAAGCGTTTAAAATTCTACATCGTGAATCCTCATATTTAAAATATAATTCTTTTATTTCAATAAACATTACTAATCCTCCTTGTCAGCAACTTTATATAAGAAATAT
>OHGX01000940.1_pt1 | contig 11596 bp, 13 predicted proteins | sample 1567841 | NCBI WGS metagenome assembly OHGX01 (sample SAMEA3879587, study PRJEB24766) | human gut metagenome | biome: human-associated habitat; feature: feces | place: USA | collected 1985/1987 | reverse complement strand
CATCTACGCTAGTCACAGCGGTGTCTGGAAACGGCGAGCCCGTGAGCATCAACGGACAGGCTCTGTCCACCGGCGGCAGCGCAACCGTTGCCATCCCCAACAGCGGCACAACCGACATTGTCGTGAGAATCGGTGCTAAAACCTACACGCTGACGATTCTGCGCAATAGCGGCACAGGCGGCGGTGAGCATACTCACAGCTACGGCAGCGAGTGGAAGTACGATGCTACGAACCACTGGCATGAGTGTTCCTGTGGAGATAAGGCCGATAAGGCGGCGCACGACTTCAAGTGGGTTGTTGACAAGAAAGCGACCGCAACGCAAAAGGGCTCCAAGCATGAGGAGTGCAAGGTTTGCGGCTACAAGAAGGCGGCAGTTGAGATTCCGGCTACCGGCTCCGCAACAAAACCGACCGATCCTACGCAAACCAACCCGAACACCGGTGCAGAAAGCCAGAAAACCGGTGACAACAGCAATATGATCCTCTGGATCGCACTGCTGTTTATCAGCGGCGGCGCAGTGATCGGCATCACCGTTTACAGCAAAAAGAAGAAAGAAAACGCTGAATAAATCAGCTGCGAACCTTTGAGCAAAGGGCGGTGACGGACATTGCCGTCATCGCCCTTTCGCTTGGACTGAAGAAGAACCACAACAGCGAAGATGGATGATAAACTTGTGGATGCAGCAAACTATACACTGCAATCTGGAAGTACAATAAAGGATGATGTTCCAAAGACCGGAGATAATGCTCCGATAGCAGGGCTGTTTGCTCTTATGCTTATCTCCGGAACAGTACTTTGTATCACTCATAAAAAGAAAGCTGTAAGAAAATAAATGAAAAAATATTCCCACGAAAACACTTTGTGGGAGAAAATAAGAAGGGCAGAGACAAAAGAATTCATCAGAAAGCGAATTTATTATCTCTGCCTGATTCTTTTTTCTCTTTGTATCATAATTGGTATTGTCCTGCTGTTCTTACCATACAGAAGACGGAAGATTTGTTGTGGTGGGAAAAAGAATTAAGTAATGAAAGCAGGTCGATGGAACCTGCTTTATCTTGTTTTTACACTAAGATTAATAGGATATAACTGCTTCTTATAGCCATATGTAAATAAATATCTATATTCAGTTATTTCTTTCCAAGCTTGTGCAGACTGCTGTAAGAGATTCATAATTCTTTAGTCCTTTGCAAAAACAAAGAGCCTCGCTAATGCAAGACCCTTAAAAGCGTTTTCGTTCAGTTCCGAAGAATCTATCCGGTTTGATGTTATCGCATAACCCAAGGCCAGGCTCCACAATCGGCTGCATGCTGACACAGGATGGAGTTTTTTTACATGCTCTTTTTAATTTCTTTTCTGTAATCGGTGGGAGTAATCCCATATCTTTTTTTGAACAATGTACTTATATAATTTCCATTTGATACTCCAACTTTAGCTGCAATATCATTTATTGACAAATCAGTTGTTCCAAGTAGTATTTGCGTATGTTGTAACCTTACGTCAGTAATATAATCTGTGTATGAAGAACCGGTAACATTCTTAAATAGTCGTGAAAAATGCGAGGGTGATAGCGAAACATAAGCTGCGACATCTTCAATAGATGAACCGTCCATAAGATTGTCTTCAATGTAACATAAGGAAGTTTGGATACGTTCATCAAATTTATTAATATACAAGGTATGTTCATCCTCTTCAGATGGAATATGGTTTTCATACATATAAAAAAATAATTTATAAACCATACCTTGAAGGATAAGTTGAGAATAAGAGGTATTTTTGTTGTATTCTTGTAGCATTTCTTCATACATAGAGTGAATAATTTTTTGAGAATCTTTTGTAAAATGAAGATAGTTGGAACATATAAAGTCTAATTCTTCCTCTCCTATAATATCAATTATGGGTTGAAAGATTTGTGTTTTGACTTTAATCACATATCTGTCATACGGAGTGTCGGACATAGAGCAATTACGATGATACACATGTGGTTTGGATATGCCGGCATCTCCAGCGTGAGAAGTACGAATTGCTTTAGTGGAAATCCATCGTCGATCGTCTGATACCATATAACCTATCGTATAATGATCGGATGCTGCCTGCATGGTAGGCATAGAGTAAGTTCCATCTAAGATTTTATGGTCAATATAAATATTTTCTTCAGGTTTTAAAGGTAGTGGCATATATAATCATTCCTTTCGTCTGTGATTAATGGGTGATTAATGCTATTTTATAAAAAGCATCAAATTATAGATATGTGATGAAAATTGCGTTTATAATTGATGAAATCACTTTTTTAATATTATATAATAATGCAAAAGTAAAAACAAGAGGAGGGATTATTATGAGAACGCAGCATACGATTAGAAGGATTATGTTGAAATATTGCTATTTATTCGTTGTGGCTGGAATTCTTTCATATATTTTATCTGAGTTAGTGGTTATTGGTTCTGAAATTATTTCCAACGCAATTAATGCAATGTTCGATGGCGATAATATTGATATTGAGTATGTTGCAGGTAATACCTTATTGATAATTATAATATCTATGGTGGTAACTTATATAAAAAGTATTACTAATGAACTTTTTAGCATTAAAGTACAAAAAGATTGTAAGAATATAACTGTTGAATCGTTGGAAAGGGTACAGTATAGATTTTTTGAAAAGAACGAAGGAACTATAATTAACAAACTTACTTCTGATATTAATGATATGGGAAAGCTGCTGTCGGAGATATTCCCGGAGATATTACAATATGCAGTAACCATTATAACTATCAGCATAGCTTTAGTAAAAATGAATTGGCTCATTTTTGCAGGAATCGTGGTCACGTTTCCGCTTGTTATATTTACAAGTGACATGATTGCAAAAAAAATAAATGATTTAGCAAGAAAACGTAGAGGAAAGTATGACGAACTTGCGGATATTGCATTAGACAACATAGAGGGTATTGAGGTTGCAAAAGCATATGCAATAGAAGAAACATTAGGGTTGCGGGTTTCATCAAAGGCAAAAGAAATACTTAAGAATGAATATTCGAGGAATAGATATCAGGCATTAGCTAATGGTATTGTTTTATTAATGAAATGGGTACCGTCCGTTGGTTGTTCTCTAATTGCCTTATTTCTTGTATTAAAGAATACGATTACGATAGGTGAATTTATGTCATTTCTTGTGTTGTTTGGTAAGATTTCTACATCGTTAAGTGAATTACCTTTTAGAATAATTGATGCCAGGGAAATGCTGATTTCGGTAAAACGAATAGAGGAGTTGCTTTGTGCGCCAAAAGAAGTAAGCGGTGACTATAAGGGTAGTGAATTAAAGAATGTGGAAAATATTATCGAATTGAAGAATGTGTCATTTTCATATGCAAGTGGTAATACGAAATGTTTTGAGAATAGAATTCTAAAAGATATAAATGTGAGTATAAAACAAGGAGAAAAAGTGGCGATAGTTGGTGCATCAGGAGCTGGAAAATCTACATTGCTTAAGTTGTTGTGTGGATTTGAAGAGGTTGATGAGGGCGATTATTACTTGTGTGGACAAGTGTTTTCCAAATGGGATATAAATGAAGCAAGAAGGTTGATTTCGTATGTACCGCAAGACTCATTTTTGTTTCCTGAAACTATATTAGAGAATTTAGCATATGGAGCAAAGAATATTGATATTGAGAAAGTAGAAAATGCTTGTAAAAAAGCAGGCATATATCAGAAAGTTTGTGAGCTGCCAGATGGATTTAACACAGAAGTTGGAGAACGGGGTGCGAATCTTTCGGGAGGGGAACGACAGAGGCTTTCTATTGCAAGAGCAATATATAAAAATAGTCCGATAATTTTGTTAGATGAACCAACATCAGCATTGGACGAGCAAACAGAGAAGATAATTAGTAAAACAATTTCAGAAAATCATGAAAACACAGTTATTATCATTGCACACAGATTATCTACCATTAAAAATGTTGATAGGATTTACTGCATGGATAAAGGAGAAATTGTTGAAGTAGGAAACCATGAAGAACTGATTAGGAAAAATGGAATATATGCTGCATTATATGGTAAGGAGGCGCATAATTAGTGGGTATTGCAAAAAATCTTGTAAAAAGTTTGCAGATGATGGAAAGAAGACTGCCATTATATCTGCTGTCCATATTTATGATGACTGCATTAAATGCTTTGTTTGAGGTTGCAGGCTCTGTATTTATGAAAATTATATTCGATTGTGCTAACCAGGGAAGTGTATATGAAAGAAAATCACAAATAATCATTACGGTTATTATGGGAATATTGGCAATTATAATGGCATCGATTTTTATGTGTATTTATAACAATGAAGCAAAGAGAATGTCATTAAAATTGAAGATGCTGGTATTTGAAAAATCCATGAAATTCCCATATGTGTATTATGAAGAACATCATAGTGGAGAAATTCTGTCAAAGCTGGTATATGATACAGACATCGCATCAAATATATACTCGTCAAGATTAAGAAGAGTTTTGGCTCCGATAATCTTTGTTGCTGTCTTCGCTGTTGCAATGATGATTATTAATCCTTTTATGACAATCGTGTTAATTGCATTTAATGTCATATTGTTCTTGATTAATGCTTTGCTTTCCAATCCGATGAAGAAGGTGGGAAAAAAGCTTTCAAAAAATAATGCCGTAATGACAAATATACTTTCTGATATGATTGCTGGCGCAGGTATTAGCAAAATTTATGATATCAATCATAAAGGAGTACTTAAGTATAAAACGGTTAATAATCAATATACTGTAGAACAAAAAGAAAAAATGCGTCTGGCTGCTTTACTAGAAATGTTTAATAGTGGATTTGATTTATTTTGTGCATTGATGTTTGTTGTGCTTGGAATTATATTGGTTCAGCAGAAATTTGCAACTATTGGAGAGGTGGCAGCAATATATACATTATATACATCGCTAAGTTTTAGATTTTTACAACTTGGTAAAAATTTTCCGGAACTTGTTAATTGCATAGCATATGCAGAAAGAATATTTGAATTTTTAGAACTGCCGGAAGAAAATAAAGAAATTATTTCAAAGTCTATATTGGTTAAGCCAGTCACTCAAAAAGAAGATGCAGTGGTGTTTAGCAATATATCCTTTGGATATAAAGACAAAGAAAAGCTCTTTAATAGAGCTACATATGAGTTTCCGGCAAATAAACTAATTGCTGCAGTTGGTCCATCCGGATGTGGAAAAAGTACATTAGCAAAACTTTTGCTGGGATTCTATACGATAGACCGGGGAGATATTCTGATTTTTGGAAAATCAATTAGTGAATTGGGAATTTCAAAGGTTAGGGAACAGATAGCGTATGTACCACAGGAGCCGTATTTATATAATGTGAGTATTCTGGATAATATTCGATATGCGAGAAAAACTGCTTCGAAGCAGGAGGTAATGGAAGCAGCAAAGTTGGCAAATGCACATGAATTCATATCAAAAATGGAAAATGGATATGATACAGTAATCATAAATAGAGGAAACAATTTATCAGGAGGAGAACGACAGAGAATAGCTATTGCCAGAGCTATATTGAAAGATTCTCCTGTTATACTTATGGATGAGGCAACATCGGCACTTGATAATGAATCAGAGCAAATGATTGCGGATTCAATAGCAAGTTTAAAAAAGAGAAAAACAGTAATTATGATTGCACATAGAAAAAAGACTATTCAAATGGCAGATAGTATTGTTGAAGTTTAGATGTGGAATAAGCCAGCAGGATGAGTTGGCAGCATTGAACGATGCCGGAATAAAATCAATATCATTGAGTACAAGCGATGACACGGGCAGAAATGTTGCTTCAGTTACAATGACGGACGGCTCAACAGTCAGTATGGGAGAGTTTATCGGAACAGAGGGTTAGGTCAGTTTACAAGGAACTATACGCAGACCGTGAAAATGCCGTTGCCGCCGGAGAGGACAACGGCATTTGAAGCGGCTCATCCCGTTTAATCAAAGCGGCATCGGAGTCCGGGCAATCACAATGACTGCCAAAACAGCGCCCGCAAACGCTGCTGCGCCGATAACTGCCGCCGTTTTTTTGCTGAGGTTCTTCTTTACTGCCTTGCAGATTAGCATGGCGCAAACCACGCAAACAGCCGCAGCCGCAAGCGCAATAACCAGCGTCTCCCATAACCATAAAAGTTCGTATAATATTCTCATTCGCTCACCATACCTTTCTCTTGCAAACTGGGATTTTTGTTATTCTACGATACCTTCAATATAGCTGTAATCAATATTTCCCTTTGTAACAGAATAGAAAAATGGATCTTTTCTAATTGTATCATCTGAATTGATAATAAAATTATTCCAATCGCCTGCCTCGTTGCCATCAGACAAATAAATAGTAACTTTGAAACTATATCCCATATATCCCAAAGATGGCTTTGACCGCTTTACTTCGACGCCATTCAAATTTTCGACAATATGCTGAATCTGCTCTTTGTAGGTAATATGTGTTGCGTTTCCGCTATTGCCATTGAAAACAACTATTTCTATGACCTCATTAGGGTCTAAGTCCATCAAGTCGAGTGGAATATTAAACCATACAACAATGCCCATCAAAAGAATTATCACAACAGACAGTAATATGATGATTTTCTTTTTCATATCAGCTCAACTCCTTTGTCAATTTCGATTTGAAAAGTGATGATTTTATAAACTATATACCCACTAATCCCATTGTAACTTAATCTTGCCATCTGCTTTTTCAAATTTAAGCATTAGATAATATCTACATTTTTCATCGACAGTCAACATACCGGTTTTTATCTCTGGTGTCAAATCTAATATGGTCTCTTTATTTTTATTTTCTACAATAACATGGATACTTCCTTTTGAGACATCGCCATCCAACTTAAAAGTATATTCACGACTTTCGTTAAATTTTATTACCTTTTTTACATATCCGCTACAAGATGAAAAAGAAACTTCGCATTTATTTTTCCCTCTGAGAGAACCAACAAATAATAAGGCTCGTTTTGCGTTCAAAATCATATATCCGTTGACCCATAAAAAATAAAACAAAACCAACATTGAAATAAATACAATCGCTAATATCATAAATTCACTCATGCCAACACCTCACAAACTTCCGATTTTCCAGCTCATTAAACTTTAAGTTATGAACTCAAGCTCGTTACCAGTGACGAATATCTTTCTGTCTTATTTACAATATCTTCCTCGGTAACACCATAATAACCGTATAAATCTCTGGCTATTTTCTTAAACTTTTTCATTACCGCTTTATTTCCTGAATAAGACATTCCAAATATATTCCAAGTATAATCTATTTCCATTGTAAGAAAATTATCATTAATTTCTATTTTATACAAATGAAAATCCATAGGAATTACACTATCGGGCATTTCAGCAATCATTTCACTCCGAGTCTTTATTTTACTCAAATACTCTTTAACAGATGCTTCATTAAAATAATCTGGTAATGGAATATCCTTCATTTCTCCCAAAAGTTCTGGTTCATGTTGCAAAATCAAACTTTCTTTTAGGCATTTTATTTGTTCAATATATTCTCTATCGACTGAAGCAGTTTCTGTCAATCCGTATTTTTCTTTTGCATACCGCACTGTTTCAGAAAGTGAATGCGGATTTGCCACTATTGTCTTCTCTACTTTTTTTCTCTTATATCTATATATGCTATTTTTAATCCTAAGCTTTAATGGGTGTTTTTTTGAATGTCCAGCTATAAAAACGCTTGTAGGACCATCTGCACCACCTATGATTGAAACCCCATTTTTACTCTTTTGTTCCATTCATCTTTTCCTCACAAATCCAGATTTTTCAGCTATATAAACTGGGATTTAATAATTAGTTTTTTTCGCAATCAAGACTCCAACAGGAGCTAAACCGCCATCCACCAAATTCACTTTGACGACTGTAAAGCCATAATCCGTAATAAACTCACAAAAATTTTCCTTGTTCCATTCTTTGTATGCTTTAAATCCTGTAATAGACATCAATCGCTTTCGTAAACCACTTGATTTTTTCTCTGCCCATAAGAAGGTTGGTGCGTACAAAATACCATCTTTTTTTAATACTCTACGAATTTCCTGCATTGCTTTTTCAGGCTCTGGCATAATGTGCAGTGCATTTGAAATTACTACACAATCAAAATTTTCATTCTCATATGAAAGTGCCGTTGCATCGGCTACGCAAAAACTAAGTTTTTCTGTTGTACCTCTCCTTTTCGCTTGCTTAATCATATTTTCCGAAAAATCGGTTGCCGTCCAGCTATTAGTACAATCAGACAATGGGAAAGATAGCTGCCCTGTTCCACAAGCTAATTCTAATACATTCATATCAGATTTGAGATAATCTCTAATATATCCGCAGATTGCATTATAAAATTTCTTATCTGACTCCATCAAAGGTGCATATATTTTTGCAAGTCGTTGCCAATAACCCTTGTTTGCCCTGTCTTTCATATCAAAATCTCCATTTTATTCAATAATACAACTTCCAGTTTCATTAGACAGTGTATGATTTTTAATTTCATTAGACCGTGGAATCATGATATTTGATCAGTTCGTATAATTTACTGCCGTTTTTGCAGGTACGGACGCCTGCCAGTTCCATGCCAAGGTGTCTGTATTTATCACTTTTCAGTTTGGCATCGGTATCCAGTACGACCGGGAGTCCCAGTCTGTTGCCCTCGGCAAACGCAAGCTCCAGCGCTTTCCTCATATAGCCTTGCCCCTGGTATTCTTCCCGCACACATACCAATCCGACAAACAGGTATTTTTGTTTTTTCTTTTTCAGTTTCTTTTCAATGGAAGATGATCCACCGCTTCCGAGAATGCTGAGCATCCGTACCACTTCACCAAAGGATGATCCTGCAAACATCCCTTTTATCAGCTTTTGACCTGCCTTCAGTCCCACTTTTTCATCACAGCGCTTATAGGCAATAAATGCTTCCTGCTGCGGACCGGTTGTATAAAGCATACCTGCCTGCAGTACCATTTCCACATAGCCGTTGATATAACTGACGACTGCGTCTTTGCTGCTGTATGCGGAAACAAGCCCCTTCTCGCCCTGTGCATATTCATAATAACCGAATGCATGCCCAATCGCATTGATATCTTTTTCTGATAATGTTTCAACCTTCATGATTTCCCTCTCACATCTTTTTCATATATCGTTACTCTATAGTGGCTCAGTTTCAAGACAAAAATCTAAGATTTTTATAATGAACTGATATGTTGACGAGTTACATGGAAAATGCGTGAAGCCTCTCCCGGATTTTTATATTATGCGGCTGCTCTGGCGAATACCGTTATCACAAATGAAAGCAATATATTTATCACTGGTAAACTGGCTGCCCTGATCCGAGTTGATGATTAACGGCTTAGCTACTTTAAATGCTTTTTTACAGGCGTTGATGACCATAGTGGTATCCCCAGAGTATCATCAACCTCCCAGCCAACGATACAACGGCTGTACCAGTCGATAATGGCTGTCAGGTAAAGAAATCCATGCTTCATTGGAATGTATGTAATGTCAATCGACCATACCTGATTAGGACGGTCTATGACTGCATTACGAAGCAGATACGGACAGACTTTTGCCCGCTTTACGGCGACCAACCTGCATGGTAAGTTGAGCGACCTTTTTGGCGTATTCGGCTTTTTCCTTGCGTTCTTCGGCAAGTTTTTCCCGGAGATTGTCTTCCCTCTTGTTATCAAAAGCAAGAGAAGCATTTGCAAGGAATTCTTTCTTCCAGTTGCGGAGGAGATTTGGTTGAATATCGTTTTCAACAGCAAGGACATTAAGTTCTTTTTCTCCTTTAAGCAGCTGGAGTACGAGGTTGGTTTTAAATTCAGCACTGAAATTTCTTCTTGATCTGGACATAATAAGTACCTTCTTTCATTTGTTGGTTATAGTATATCAGATTCATTAAGAAATGTCGTGTTCAGTGTCTTAATTTATGAGACCATTATACAAAAAAGAATGACTTTTTTTCGTGCCCCAGATGGTCTTCCAATAGAATTGCATGAATAGTTATTAGTAAATTTATCACTACACAAATATGATTGTCAATAAAATGATAATACGTTTGTTGTTGATAATTGGCAAACGATGTGTTTAAAGGTTAGAAGCGATAGATATGATGGTTAAAATATATTGAGTAGAAAGCAAGTAAATCATTGATAAATATTGTAATTTTCTTTTTCATTTTAAAAATCTCCTTTCGTTGTTTTCATATCCTCATTATAAACTAGTTTCAAAGAATTTCGTGCCAAATAAGAATTAAAAATGGTCAAAAGTTGCAGAATAAATTGTTGATTCTGCTCCTTGGTGATGTATTTTGCAACCCCAAAGTGTAACAAAGTGCAATGCAAAAATGTAACACCCTAGAGAGTTATTGAGTTGCTAAATCCTTCATCAAGGAATGTTCAAATCTCCAGCTTTCTCGATCAAATACGATAAGATGGCTGTGATGAACCAGACGGTCTATTAATGCCGCTGTAAGTTGGTCGTCATAAAAGATCCCATTCCATTTGCTGAATTCTATGTTGGTTGTAAGTATCAGACTGCGTTTTTCATAACAGTCTGCAATTACCTGAAATAAAAGTTGGGAACCTTCCGCATCAAACGGAAGATAACCCCACTCGTCACAGATTAGCAGATCGAGCTTGCTGAGACGTTTTAGAAGTTTGGTAAGAGAGCCATCAGATTTTGCATCTGTCAGTTCATTTACCAATGATGCTGTCTTATAAAACTTTACTTTTTTACCCTGCATACAGGCTTCTACTCCAATAGCAGTAGCCATATGACTCTTGCCTGCACCATTACGTCCATAAAGAATAAGATTTTCGTTACGACTCATAAAATCATATCCTTCAAAAGTTTTCAGATTATCGAAACCAGCCTGTTTTAAATGCAACTTTTTTCTCTTATTGTTTCGATAATCAATTTCTGCTCTGAGAACTTCCAGCAGATACTCCTGCGGAGTGCTTCCAGACATAGTCAATGCATTCTCTTCAAAGGTTGTGCTAAGACGCAGTTCTTTGCAGCAGGAGAGGATTTGTTCATTCATTATACTGACACCTCCTGACCAAAGAGGGAATCGTATTTATTGTTATTCGTGGTAAAACCTGGCATTGAGATTACATTGCATCCCAGTTGCATTGGCTGCATTTGCTGCACACCAGACGTAAGTGTTCGATATGCTGCAAGTATACTGTCGGCATCTTTTACATCATTGCTGATTGCAAATATGTCCATTCCCCCTATGTGCCACTGCACTGGAAAGATTATCAAATAGGATGCGGTTTGGCACTTTACCGATATGTTCAAATATGTTTCGCATTCCCTGCAGAAGGCATTGTTGGTTCTCGCCGCCAAATATCTGGCAATAAGCTTGATTGCTATAAGGAAATGACACTGTGAGTTTCAAAGCATCAACCATGTCGCCTGAGTTGTTGATATAGGAAAAATGACCAAAGTCAACCTGTGCTTCACCAGGTGGATGATACAAAGGCAAACGAAGAAGCGTTGAAATATCCAGATGATTTTATGGAGCGTATAACGGAAATCTTCATGTATCAGATGGAGAAGAAA
>OHGX01000936.1_pt1 | contig 11614 bp, 10 predicted proteins | sample 1567841 | NCBI WGS metagenome assembly OHGX01 (sample SAMEA3879587, study PRJEB24766) | human gut metagenome | biome: human-associated habitat; feature: feces | place: USA | collected 1985/1987 | reverse complement strand
TCAGAATGATTTTCTCAGGATATGAGCATATGGGCAAGAAGCCTTTTGGCAAAGTATTATTCCACGGTCTTGTAAGAGATTCACAGGGACGCAAGATGAGTAAGTCATTAGGCAATGGTATTGATCCACTTGAAGTTATCGAAAAGTATGGTGCAGATGCATTAAGATATACACTTATAACAGGTAATGCACCGGGTAACGATATGCGTTTTTATTGGGAAAGAGTTGAGGCAAGCCGTAACTTTGCCAATAAAGTATGGAATGCTTCTAGATTCATTATGATGAATGACCCTGATAATAAGATTAAGACAACAGATGAACAGCCGGATAATCTTACTGCAGCCGATAAGTGGATTTTATCAAAGATGAATCATCTTATTGCAGAAGTTACTGAAAATATGGAAAAATATGAGCTTGGTATTGCTGTTGCAAAACTTAACGATTTCATATGGGAGGAATTCTGCGACTGGTATATTGAGATGGTTAAGCCTCGTCTTTACAATGATGAAGATACAACAAAAAATGCAGCAATATGGACATTAAAGACTGTACTTATTGATGCTTTAAAGCTTCTTCATCCTTATATGCCATTCATTACAGAAGAGATTTTCTGCAATATCCAGGATTATGAGGAATCAATCATGATTTCAAGCTGGCCTGTATATGATGAAAAGTTCAATTTCCCTGATGAGGAAGTTGCAATACAGACAATAAAGGAAGCGGTAAGAAATATCCGTAATGTTCGTGCACAGATGAATGTTGCACCTAGCAGAAAAGCTAAGGTTTATGTTGTGTCAGAAGATGCTTTAATAAGAGATATATTTGAAAACGGCAGAGTGTTCTTTGCAACACTTGCATATGCAAGTGAAGTTGCAGTACAGAGCGATAAATCAGGTATACCTGATGATGCTGTGTCAGCAGTAATTCCGGGAGCTGTTCTTTATATTCCGTTTGCAGAACTTGTTGATATTGACAAAGAAATCGAGCGTTTAAAGAAAGAAGAAGGCAGATTAAACGGAGAAATCAAGCGTTGCGAAGGCATGCTTGGCAATGAAAAGTTTATATCAAAAGCACCACAGGCAAAGATTGATGAAGAAAAGGCAAAGCTTGAGAAGTATCAGCAGATGCTTGCACAGGTAAGAGAACGTTTACAGGCACTTACAAAGTAATATATGTAAAACGGCAATTTCACAAAGTTTGTCTTGCACATGATAATGTGCGGAAATGGAGGTTATTATGTCAGATATGCGAAGGATGCATTCAATACCTAATGGTCGTTATTCAATGGAGATGAGAAGCGGAAAGCTTCTTGATGTTGATGAAGGATTTACACAGCTTCTCGGTTATACTGATGAAGATATAAAAAATGGACTTATATTCAAACAGCTTATGCCTGATGTAGAATATAATGAAATAATTGCAGATTTGCGTGCCAAGTTTATAGAGAGCCGTTTTGCATGTTATCAGCATGAAATGGTGACAAAAGACGGAAAGGTTCTTGAGGTCGTTTCTTTTGTAAATATTCAGAATAAACTTTTGGAAGGACATCGTGTATTAGAGGTCGGAATGGCTGATATTACAGGATATGCAAAGCCTGTTAAATAGGTTTTTGAGGGACAATAATGGAAATACAGTATTCAGAAAAAGCAAAGTTTTTCAAGCCGAATATTTTTAATATTTTAAATGAGCGTAAAGCGAAGATAGCACAGAAGGGAGTTAAGGTGTACGATTTATTTGTCGGGACACCTGACTTTCCACCGGCAGAGCATGTTATGAAAGTGGTGCAGGAGGCTGCTTTGAATCCTGAAAATTATAAGTATTCGCTTACTGATACACAGGAGTTAAAAGATGCAGTTAAAAACTGGTATGACCGTCGTTATGACGTCACTCTTAATGATGATGAGATTATGTCAATAAACGGTTCGCAGGAAGGATTTGCACATGTTGCTATGACAGTATGTAATCCGGGGGATCTCGTTTTAGTACCTAATCCGGGATATCCGATTTTTGAGGTCGGACCGTATCTTAACGATGCTTCAATTGATTATTACGAGCTTGACCCGGATAATCATTATATGCCTATGCTTGATAAAATAAGCGAGGAAAAGGCACAGCGTGCAAAGATGATTGTCGTGTCATATCCGCTTAATCCTACATGTACATGTGCTGATAAAGCATTTTATGAAAAACTTGTAGAATTTGCAAAAAAATATAATATTCTTGTTGTGCATGATAATGCATATTCCGAGATTGAATATGATGGAAGAAGAGGATTTTCGTTCCTTTCAATTCCGGGAGCAAAAGATGTGGGAATTGAATTTAATTCACTTTCAAAGACATACAATCTTACAGGATTAAGAATTTCTTTTGCATTGGGAAATGCAGATGTTATAAAACATTTTAAGACAATACGTTCACAGTTTGATTATGGTACAAGTTATATAGTACAGAAAGCTGCAGTGGCTGCATTAAACGGTCCACAGGATGGAGTTGTAAAGCAGCAGGCACAGTATCAGTCAAGAAGAGACGCACTCTGTGACGGACTTAATGCAATTGGCTGGAAAGTTCCATATTCAGAAGGAACAATGTTTGTGTGGGCTCCGGTTCCAAAGCAGTTTAAGAATTCTGATGAATTCTGTATACAGATGCTTGAAAATACAGGCGTTGTATGTACACCGGGAAGTGCATTCGGAAGTCTGGGCGAGAATCATGTAAGATTTGCACTTGTTCTCAATGAAAATCTTATAAAAGAAGCAGTTGAAAAGATAAAAGAATGGTTTGAAAAAGAAAATATTGAATTATAAGTAAGAAATATTTGGAAAAACAATAATCAGCATTGACTTGACTGCATTACAGTGTTATAGTAATGCAGTCAGCTGATAAAACAATTGAATAGAAGAGTGAGTTTTATACTCCAACCTTCAGGGCAAAGTGAGACAGTAATGTCAATTCTTGACCGGCGGTGATGTATCTGTATGCAGCATGATAATAAGTCCGCGAGCCAAAAAGGCCGATTAAGTGAGAATCTTAAACCGACAGTATAGTCTGGATGAAAGAAGAAGGAGCGTTTAAAAATGACTAATTTATCAAAATTATTTGATTCGTTACAGAAAAACATCGTATTTGTACTAGTGTCGCTTGTACTTATGGCAGTAGTATATTTTATAGCTTTTGGATTTGAAAAGCTAATCGAAAAGAAGAACAATATTAAGTTCTCATCAGAAAAAACCAGAGTAAACAAGATGGTTATCATGGCAATGCTTGCCGCAATTTCAGTTATTTTAATGTATTTTGAATTTCCATTGACTTTTATAGCACCATCATTTTATGAAATCGATTTAAGTGAAGTTCCTGTCCTTATCGGCTCATTCTTGCTGGGACCTTGTGCCGGTGTTGTTATAGAGGCGGTAAAAGTTATTCTTAAAGTATGCATTAAAGGAACAACTACTGCATTTGTGGGTGATTTTGCCAATTTTATATTGGGATGTTTTTTTACAGTTCCTGCTTCAGTTGTATATCATTTTCACAGAACAAAGAAAAGAGCAGTATTGGGACTTGTTGTTGGAAGCCTTACACTTATAGTTTCAGGCGTATTTATGAATGCATTTTATCTGCTTCCAAAATATTCAGAACTTTATGGAATGCCGATAGAGGCTTTTATTGCAATGGGTAATAAAATAAATGCAAATATTAATAATGTATTTACATTTGTTGTTCTTGCCGTTGCACCATTTAATTTTGTAAAAGCACTGATAACAAGTGTCATTACTTTTGTTTTGTATAAGTATCTGAGCAGACATTTAAAAGTTTCAGCATGATATGATTAAAAATAAAAATAAAGTCCATACTAAAAATAGTTCGTAAAAAGGAGGACTTTATGAAAAAATGTAAAATAATTATCATGGCGGCTCTTGCAGTTTTTGCAGTGGCGGCACTTGCGGGATGCGGCAATGCTGATAATGAGGAAACAGGGAGTAATCCTGATTCGGATAATGGAGTTGTTGAGCAGATAGTTACAGATGCAGCAACAGGAGCGAAAGAAGTTATAACGGATGCGGCAACAGGAGCGAAAGAAATAATTACTGATGCTGCAAAAGGAATAGAAGATGGTTTTACTGACGCTGTAAATGGTTCAGAGGAGCCGGTTACAGACGATTATGAAGGAATGAACCATGAGCGTTGAAAATCAATAATTATATGCTTGTTTTATGGCAGTATATCTATGCTTTATTGCAGATATGCTGCCATTTATGTATGGTGAACATTTGTTGAAAATTAATAAAAAATGTTGCTTAAATTCTTGGAAAATTGTATAATAAAACACATGATTTTATGATGCGTGATAAGTTACGCGGAAATGGGGAGAAGTTGAAAGATGGATTTGTAAGAGTCGCTGCCTTGACACCCAAAATCAAAGTGGCAGACTGTGATTATAATACCGAACGTATAATTGAACTTATAAAAGAGGCATCGCAAAAAAAGGCTTCACTTGTCGTGTTGCCTGAGATGTGTATAACAGGATATACATGTGGAGATTTATTTTTGCAGGAGACACTTCTTGAGAGTGCAAAGAGAAGTCTCATAAAAATATGTAATGAATCTTTAAAATATAAGAATATGCTTATATTTGCCGGACTTCCATTTGAATATAATTCAAAGCTTTATAATGTTGCTGCAGCAATAAATAATGGCAGGATTCTTGGACTTGTACCGAAAAAATATCTTCCGAATTATGGTGAATTTTATGAGAGACGACAGTTTACTCCGGGATTTGACAAGTGTGTAAATATTGAAATAAACGGAATGTATACGTTATTTGGCACCAATATTCTGTTCAGATGTGCTGGAATGGATGAATTTGTTGTCGGGGCAGAAATCTGTGAGGATTTATGGACACCTGACCCACCAAGCACGAAGCTGGCACTTCATGGTGCTACTGTGCTGGTAAACTGTTCTGCAAGCAATGAGACAATCGGAAAAAGACAGTACAGGACAGAACTTGTCAAAAACCAGTCTGCAAGGCTTGTCTCATGTTATGTATATTCAAGTGCAGGAGATGGAGAGTCAACACAGGATATAGTATTCGGCGGACATGATATTATATGTGAAAATGGTACAATACTCGGGATGTCAGAACTTTTTTCCGGACAGCAGATATATGCAGATATTGATTTAAAAAAGATAAAAGCTGAAAGACGGAGAATGACAACATTTGTTCCGGCTGATGATATGTCAGAATGGAATGAGGTCGTATTTGAAGCTTATACAGCCAGCCAGATAAAGCTTGAAAGACATTTTGATAAGACACCATTTGTTCCTAAGAATAAAAAGGAACGTAATGAAAGATGTGAAGAGATATTAAATATTCAGACATTTGGTCTTAAAAAGAGACTTGAACATACTAAATGTAAGAGTGCAGTAGTCGGCATATCAGGCGGACTTGATTCAACGCTCGCACTTATAGTTACTGTAAGGGCGTTTGACGCATGTGGAATTGACAGAAGCAATATAACATGTGTTACTATGCCGTGTTTTGGCACAACTGACAGAACTTACAATAATGCGGTAAGCCTTACAAAAAAGCTTGGGGCAACGCTTAGGGAAATTTCTATAGAAAAGGCTGTGCGGCAGCATTTTGCTGATATTGGACATGATGAGAGTGTTCATGATGTCACATATGAAAACGGACAGGCAAGAGAACGTACACAGATTCTAATGGATATCGCAAACCAGACAAACGGTATGGTTATAGGTACTGGTGATATGTCAGAGCTTGCACTTGGCTGGGCGACGTACAATGGAGACCATATGTCAATGTATGGAGTCAATGCGTCAGTTCCAAAGACGCTTGTAAGACATCTGGTACGTTATTATGCAGATATCTGTGATGACAGTGAGCTAAAGGGTATTTTCCTTGATGTCCTTGATACTCCTGTGAGTCCTGAACTTCTGCCGCCTCAGGAAGATGGAACAATAGCACAGAAAACGGAGGATTTGGTTGGACCATATGAATTGCATGATTTCTTTATGTATCATATATTGAGGTTCGGTGTTAATCCTAAGAAGCTTTTCAGAATTGCCAGATGTGCATTTAAAGGTGAATTTGAAGATAAGGAAATATATAAGTGGCTTCGCACATTTGTATGGAGATTTTTTGCACAGCAGTTTAAGCGTTCATGTCTTCCTGACGGACCTAAAGTCGGAAGCGTTGCAGTTTCGCCAAGAGGCGATTTAAGAATGCCGAGTGATGCAAGTTCAGCCGTATGGATGAAAGAATTAGATGAAATAAAAGAGGAAAATGGATTTTAGGAGGATTAGTAATGGCTAAGGTTAAAGGAAACAAGGCAGTACTTAATAATACAGAGGAAAAGATTGTTACAAAGTATGATAAAAAGGTTCAGAAAAAACAGGAGCAGGAGAGAAGAGAGACAAAAGCTAAAAAGATAACATCGATTGCTGCAACTGTAATTCTTGTAATTATTGTCGCTGTGGCAGGAACAGCAGCATGGATGAATTATGATAAGATACATAATGAATATATTGATGTTGACGGCGATAAGATAAGTAAGATTGAATTTGATTTCTATTATTCAATGACAAAGCAGAATATTCTTAATCAGGAATTATTCAGCGGAATGACTTATGGAAGTTATTTTGCATCATATATGGGATATGATACATCAAAGAGTGATTCGTCACAGACTTACGGTGGCAACTCTGATTATACATGGTATGACTATTTTGCTAATGCAGCACTCTCAACAATAAAAGAAGATAAAGCACTTTTAAAGGATGCTGACAAGAATGGATTTACATATAATGCAGATGATGACTATAATAATTTTATTGACAATCTCAAGTCATCTGCAGATTCAGCAGGTTCATCCGTAAAAGATTATTACAAGACTGTATTTGGCAAAAATGCAACAGAAAAGAATATAAAAGGTTATTTGTGCAGTTACCTTAAAGCAGCGTCATATCAGGGAGAACTTCAGACTAAGTTAAAACCTGATGATGCAGAGATTGCTTCTTATTATGAGGAACACAAAGATGATTATGATACTGTAAATTACAGAATATTTGATATAAAAGCAGAGACAGAAAATGATGATAATTCACTTGCTGATGCAAAAGCAAAGGCTGATGAGATGGCAGCAAAAGCTACCGATGAATCATTGTTTGCAGACCTTTGTATAGAATATGCAGGTGATAATGCGGATACATATAAGAGTGATTCTAATGCTTCATTAAAGACACTTGTTAAAAAATCTTCAGTTGACGGTGATGCGGCTGACTGGCTGTTTGACAGCACAAGAAAGACAGGGGATGTAACTGTTGTGTCTGACTCATCTGCAAGTAAATGCAGTGTTGTAATGTTTGTTTCAAGAAGCTACGATTCATCAAATGATTCAACAATTTCAAATGCTATTATAACAGAAAAGTATAATGAACTTATTGCTTCATATGCTGATAATATGAGCGTTAAGAATATTAAGAACAGAATAAAAATGTATGAAGACTAGATTTGATTTTGGCAGATTCAGATGTGCCATATTTGATTTGGATGGCACTCTTTTGAATTCCACGGACGTGTGGGCGAAGGTTGATATTGATTTTCTTGGTAAAAGAAATATTGAAGTGCCTGAAGATTTTATAAGAAAAATAAAAACACATAATTTTGCAACAGGTTCAAAATATGTAATTGAAAGATTTAATCTTGACGAGAAACCGGAAGATATTGCAAAAGAGTGGTTTGATATGGCTGTACAGGCATATGCTGATGATATAGATTTAAAACCGGGAGCAGCTGATTTTCTTGAGAATCTCAGACAAAAGGGGTATAAAATATGTATAGCAACAGCGTCTGACAGGGAATTGTATGAGGCATGCCTAAAAAGAAATAAGATATTTGATTATTTTGATAATTTTACGCAGAGCGATGAGGTTGAAAGAGGAAAAGGATTTCCTGATGTATATGAACTTGCCGCAAAAAAATGCGGATTTGGGGTGGATGAATGTGTTGTTTTTGAGGATGTATATGAAGCTGTATGCGGAGCAGTAAATGGGAATTTTTATACGGTTGCTGTAAAGGATAATGCATCGAATGGCGACATTGAAAAGATAAAAGAAAAATGTAATCTGTTTATAAATGATTATTATGATTTACTTTAAGATTAGGTAAAATTTATGCAGGACAGATTCATTGAAAGGGAAAGAATATGAATAAGAAATATATTTTATTTGATCTGGACGGAACTATCACAGATTCTGCTCTTGGAATCACCAATTCAGTCATGTATGCATTGAAAAAGTTCGGCATCGAAGAGACAGACCGGACAAAATTATATAAATTTGTCCAATATGCATTGGAAGCACAGGGGATTAAAGAGGAAAATCTTGATAACCTTACGTGTTATATAGGACCGCCGCTTGATGAAAGTTTTCAGAAGTTTCATGGCATGACAAAAGAACAGGCCTGGGAAGCAGTGGAAAAATACAGGGAGAGATATAAAGATACCGGTATATATGAAACCAGTGTGATAGACGGAATGATTTTTGTCCTTGAGACACTCAAAGCAGCGGGAAAGACGCTTGCACTTGCAACATGTAAGCCTGAACCGTTTGCATTAAAAATACTTGAACATTTTAATCTTTCAAAGTATTTTACGGTAGCCTGCGGAAGTAATCTTGATGGGACAAGAAAATACAAAAATGAAATTATTGAAGAGGTTTTTGCAAGACTTAACAGACTTGAAGGAAATGGGGAACTCACAGAGGCTGTTCTTGATGAAATGAAAGCTGATTCTATAATGGTAGGCGACAGAAAAGATGATATATATGGAGCACATAATGCGGATATAGAGGCAGTCGGAGTAAGATTCGGATATGCGGCAGACGGTGAGCTTGAGGAAGCCGGTGCAGATTATATCGTAAATACAGTGTTTGAACTTACAGCACTGCTTCTTATGGATGATGATTCGGTATTGTGTGATTAAGATATATATAATGTATTAGAAAAGAGGTAGAAGAGAATGGTAGCACAGATTTTGGCGGTGACTATCTTCGTTGCAATGTTTGTTCTCATTGTAATTGATAAGATAGAGCGTCAGTACATAACACTAGGATGCGGGGTTATTACACTTGTAGTTGTATTTGGCTTATGTATGCACAGTGTTACAGCAATCACGGATACTCTTAATATTCACAGCATTTTTACCAGAACATTCTGGTACACAGGCGGTGCGGCAGAAGAGTCATCAAGTGGTATTAACTGGGCGACAATTATATTTGTTGCCGGAATGATGGTAATGGTAGAAGGAATGGCAAGAGTCGGCTTTTTCAGATGGCTCTGCATGAGAATTGCCAAACTTGTACATTACAAGACAATGGCGATTTTTATGACATTTATGATTATGTCAGCTGTATTATCAATGTTTATCGACAGCATTACTGTTATTTTGTTCCTTGCAGCAGTTACAGTCGAGTTGTCACAGCTTTTAAAATTTAATCCTGTGCCGATGATTCTGTCGGAGATTTTTTGTGCAAATCTTGGCGGTTCGGCAACAATGTGCGGAGACCCGCCTAATATCATAATTGGAACATCACTTGGATATTCATTTGCTGATTTTATAACAAATACAGGTCTTATTGCACTTGTGGCACTTGTTGCCGTGCTTGTATATTTTTATTTTGTGTTTCATTCAGAGCTTTCGGCTTCTAACGGAGAAAATGTTGATATTTCTTCACTTCCGGACCCGAAAGAGGCAATTAAGGATAAAAAAGGATTTGCAATAAGCTGTATTATATTTGCAACAGCAGTAGTTCTGCTTATAACACATGCCATGACAGGTCTTACGGTTGCATTTATCGGACTTTTTATTGCTCTTGTTACAATTATTACAGCACCTAAACATATACATGAGATAGTAAGCAAAGTTGATTATAAGACATTATTGTTTTTTATTGGTTTATTTGTAGTTGTAGGAGGACTCGAGCAGACAGGAATTCTTGAGATAGCTGCTAATTTCATTGGAAAGATAAGTGGTGGAAATGCAATGCTTATGGTGGCAATAATTATATGGCTTTCAGCATTTGCAAGTGCATTTGTCGATAACATTCCTTTTGCAGCAACTATGATTCCTATTATAAAAGCACTTGCCGCAACAGAAGGCGTGAGCCTTTCTACACTGGCATGGGCATTATCAATGGGAACTGATATAGGTGGAAGTGCAACACCGATTGGTGCTTCTGCTAACGTAGTAGGTACATCTGTAGCTGCCAAAGCAGGACATCCTATTGGCTGGGGTTTGTATTGCAAGAAAGTAGTTCCGGCTACAATTCTTGTGCTTGTTATTTCCACAGTTGGTATATTTGTAAGATATTTTTAAAGGAGGAGCAGGTGTATGGGAAAACAGCTGATTATAGCGGTAAGCCGTGAATTTGGAAGCGGCGGACATGAGATTGCGGATATTCTTGCAAAAAAATTTAATATTCCGATTTATGACAACAATCTTTTAACTGAAATTGCAAACAGTAAAAATCTTGATGTTGATACTTTGGAAAAATATGATGAAAAGCCAAAGAATATATTCCTTTCAAGAAGTGTAAGGGGCTACAGTAATTCACTTTCGGAAGTGCTTGCACAGATGCAGTTTGATTATATAAGAGAACTTGCAAACAAAGGTGAGTCTTTTGTAATTGTCGGCAGATGTGCGGAGACAGTGTTAAAAAATCATCCGGCACTTGTCTCTATATTTGTACTGGCTGACAAAGAGAGCAAGATTACAAGAGTTTCAAAGCATAATGATATTTCAAGGTCAGAAGCTGAATCACTTATAAATATGCAGAATAAGAAAAGAAAGACTTATCATAACAGATATTGCGAAGATAAGTGGGGCGATTCAAGAAATTATGATGTCTGCGTAAACAGTGCAAAGCTCGGAATAGAGCGTACAGCAGATATTCTTGAAGAATATATAAAAGAATTTGCACAATAAATAGTTATTTAAATATTTATTACACATCTGTCATGTGAAAAATGGCAGATGTGTTTTTTTATGCCCTTGTTTTGACAGTTAAATACGCAGAATGTCAATTTGGAAAAATAAGAGTTCAATATTTGACAGATGTGTTGTATATTAATATCATGAAACGGAGAAAGCAAGTGGAGAAACAGTTTATAGCTGTTATTATTATATTTATACTAATTGCTGTTACAGTTGTAATTTTCCTTGTAAAAGCTCTTCTTAAAAATATGGAAAAGTACAGGGCAGCGTTAGAGACAGTTAATAATCTAGAGCAGCTTAATGCACGCATGAGAAGCCAGAGACATGATTACATAAATCAGATGCAGGTTATATATGGACTTCTCGAACTTGAAGAGTATGATGAGGCACTCGATTATCTGAAACCGATTTTTACGGATATGATGAAAGTCGGTAAGGCATTAAAGACAAAGATTCCTGCTGTCAATGCACTTCTTATGGCAAAGATGCAGACGGCTGAAAAACAGAACATTGACATGTATGTTGAAGTTAAGTCCAACCTTGAAAATATAGGAGTTGAGGGCTGGGAATTGTGCAAAGTGATGTCTAACATAATTGATAATTCTATA
>OHGX01000933.1_pt1 | contig 11671 bp, 8 predicted proteins | sample 1567841 | NCBI WGS metagenome assembly OHGX01 (sample SAMEA3879587, study PRJEB24766) | human gut metagenome | biome: human-associated habitat; feature: feces | place: USA | collected 1985/1987 | reverse complement strand
TGCGAATTTTGCCATATAATTCAAATTACGAACAGAATATCCTTTTCTTTCTGGAAAAGCAATCCGAATATCTGCTGCAAGGTTATCAATAAACTTATTTCCCCATGATTTATGTTCATTGATTACGCAACCAATATCATAATAGAGAAGCAGCATATCTGCATTCACATGAACTGCCGCACGATATTGTGCCGCAGTAATTTCACTTTTACTCAGCCGTATTCACTAACATGCTCATCGCCTCGCTTTCACATAATTCCTATCATTATTTTCTCTATAATAAGATGCTCATACACAATTTTTTAATAATTCTGGTAACCACATGAGCACAGATACAACAACATCAGCCATCCAGCAACACCGACATCAATTCATTGACCTTCTTGTACACTCTTAGTTTTTTGGCATATATGGAAAGATTTTGCAGATTCTTCTTCTCATCCTTTGCATAAGCATTCAATGCCTTACTAAATATTTCACGATCAAGCCTTGAACGATATTTGAAGCAATCACAAATCGTACGCTCTCGATCATATACGGAGAGCTTAACCCCGTAAAAATCATCCGTTACTCTCCCCAGTTCATATATTTCTGGTTGAACATAATACGTTTGCAAAGCCAGTACATCTACATCCAGCTTTGTCCGGGACATAGATCTCGGTACAGCAATAGACCATTTACGAGGTGCAAAGTCACTATAGCCATAATGAAAAAGAGCCGATTCCACACAAATAATTGCCTTGGGGATCAATGCTGCAATAAGCTGTTCTTCAGAAGATGTGTTCCCATCGGCAAGTTGATAGTATCCGTGCCGAATGCGTTCAAGGTATCCGGTGTTGCAAAGATTAACAATGTCAACAGCGGGTATGCCAGCTGCAACAAAATCTGATGTTTTTGCAATACCGCCCTTTTCTATAATTACCTGTTTTGAAAGAGTTTTCTTATCCACGTATTCACCAACTTTTTATTAAAAACCACACACACTCAATCCACTTTTGTGCTTGTATTTTATTATATCATTCAAATTGAATTAATCAATAATTTCACGCACAATTTTATAATTTCTGTGTATGAAATTTTTAATCAAATGCGTTTCTCCGTCAAAACTGCTTTTGCATGATCAATGATCATGTCAACGCAACGGAAGTGGTTTACTGTTTCAATCACACCAACGGCAAAAACATCAACACGTTTAAAGCTCGGTTTCTGTCCTTTTTGCTGACACAGGAAATACTGCTTCTGGATGCAGGAAGCCGGACTACATCGAAAATGAAGTCCGGCAAGATATTATCATATATACGATTTGTTCCAACACAATTTCCTCTGCCCAATTGTGGATATTGTTCATGGCTCGAATTCACCATATCAACAATCATTCCTTTTGCCACAAAATTCTCCATTACAAACTGTCTTGCAATTGTAATATTTTCTTCAAGAGAAAATTCATTCTGCAATGCAAAATCAAAGCTATATGCCAACTGAGCTTTTGGATGCTTTTCGATTTCTTCCACCGCATTCCACAAATACTCTCTATTATGAAAAGGTTCCGGGACATAGTCCGGAGCTAAAATTTCACTACAAATCACACCACCTTTGGCAGTGTTATTCATTGTGCTGCAACTTCCTAATAATATGGCACCGCTCAATAGCAGTACACTAATCTTAATCTTTTTCATACTTTATTCTTTTAAAATGTTACTATGTTTGTAATGCAAAGTTAGTTATATAACAATTCTATTGTAATTATGTTTAGGTCTTTTGTTCTGCATTTTTAGAGTATTTTTCTCTTTATCAATATAAACCACGCGGTAAGGATAATTCCTTTGGCAATAGTTGTTGCACTTACAGCCCACCATATGGCGTCTACGCCCATTCCCATGTGTACCAGGAACAGTGCTACGGGAATACGCATATAGTTGCATGATATACTGATGATGGCAGGAGGAATCGTTCTTCCTAATCCGTAGAAGACCCCTTGCATGGTGATTTCCAGCATCATGAAGAGTTGTGAATAACCGTCTATGCGCAGGAAGTCACCACCTACGCGAAATGCTTCCGGTTCGGGTACGAAAATAGAGAATACTTCGCTTCCGAAAAAGATAAACAGCAGCGAACATAGTGTACCGAATATGGACGTCATCCATAATGTAGTGTACCAGGCTTTCTTTACCCTCGACTTCTCTCCGGCGGCATAGTTTTGTGCTATGAAAGTGCTTAGTCCGGTAGAGAAGCCTTGTGAAGTATTCCAGGTGATGGCTTCTATTTGTCCTCCGGTGGTAAAGGCCATAAGACCAATGTGTCCACCTTGTTCCGAAGCTGTACGTGAAAGGAACATATTGACAAAAGCGAACAAAGTATTCAGTGTGGCAACCGGAAGTCCCAACTTGAATATACGCCGGGTATATTTCTTTTTGAGACGTGTCAGGAAGGGAAATCCACCTAACAGATCGTCCTTATAGCGTAGCTTATAGATGAATATACCGAATACCGTAGCCTCGGCCAGCCATGTGGCAAGTGCTGCACCTACCGTTCCCCAGCCGAAACCGAAGATGAAAAGCGGATCGAGTATGATATTCATAATCAATCCTGTGCCGCTGATATAGAAGGGTGTTTTGCTTCGTCCTGCTGCATTGTATATTCCGGTGAAGGCTGCGGACAGAAACACGAACGGTAGTCCTGTTGAGACAATACGCAAGTAAGTCACGGCATTTTCCGTGATATGCTCTTTCAGTTCGAATATACGCAGGATGGGATTGGCAAACAAGAATAGCAAAGCAGCCCAGCAGATGGAGATGAGCAAGGCAATACTAATGTTGTGCGAAGCAAACTGCCGGGCATCCTGTTCGTTGCGCGCACCTATGGATTGTCCTACGCTGACTTCCGAACCTACTTTATTTAGCAAGGCTATGGAACCGGACATCCACGTCAATATTCCCACTGCACCAACGGCGGCAACAGCTTCACTACCTATACGGCCTACCCATGCCATGTCCGTCAGGCTGTATGCCATCTGGATGAACGAGGTAGCCATAATGGGCATCGCCAGATTGAATAGTTGGCGGTTAATGGGACCTTTAGTCAGATTCTTTGTTCCTTGCATTCTTTACAGTCTCTAAATTTCGGGCTGCAAATTTACGGATTATTTGTTAATAACCACGCTGCCGGTTGCTTTTCTGTCTATTGAGTTGAATTCCTTCGACAGGACTCCATTAAACTTTCTTGTGGATGAACTTTCCGTCAATCCAGTAAGTGGCGTGGTTTGCTGTAAATTTCAGTATTACATAGTTGGGATCGGTCGGTCCGCCGGGAAAATGATTGATGAACCAGTCTTGCCAAAGCTCTTGTTTTACATTTTGGTCTGTGATTACTTCCACATCACCTGTCATGCAAACACTGTTTCCCTGTGCATAGAAGCATAGTCCGCCTTTCGGATTCTTGCGAAAATCCTCGGTCTTCACGGAGTCGCTTCCGGTTGACATCCATACTGTTGAAATGTCTTCGGACTTAACCATACTCATAGGTACGGGGCGTGGATATCCTTCTTTATTTACTGAGGTCAGAACGACTACTTCACTTTCGCGCAACATTTGTGCGGCTTTTTCTCTCATTGTTTCCATAATGCAGAATTTGTTTTGTTAATTGAATGGTGCAAATATAGGTAGTCGGAGATATTCCTGCATTGTACAAAAACGACATTTATGCTTCTACGTAAGTCAGTGTGACATCTTCTTCTGTCAGAGGAATAGAAAGGAAAGAGTAGGGAGTATTGCCGGATAACCTTTTAATTTCTCTTGAGAGGTGTGGCACGTCATAATAGCCTGCATGGATAGCAGTAGAGAGCAGATTGTCACTGGTAGTGCCCCTTAATAAATCCACCGCGTTCTTGAATTTCATGATTCTGCTGTATATTTTCGGGGTATAACCTGTGTTCATCTTGAATTTGCGTTCAAATTGTCGCTGGCACAGACAAATATTCTCCATCAATGACTGCACGGACAGTTTTCCCTGATGCCGGTTAATCTGTTTTATTGCAAATACAATCTGCGGATCTGTCGGTAAGTCGTGTTTATAAAGAGATTTGATAAATAATTCTTCTATGATCTTTATCCTATTTTCTAAACAGTCTTCTTCGCATAGCCTTTCTGCAAAAGAAGTATCGAAAAAGCAGGTTACCTCGTCTGCACTGATTCTCAGGTTAGTCAGTTCGTGCAGTGGCAGACGGATAAAACGGGATAGTCCACAAGGTAGGAAGCGAACCCCTAACATGTGAACCGTTTCCGCATACGCTACCAATTCCGAATAGCTATTCATCGGACCTATAAAATAAGCACGATAAGGCTTCATGGTCAGACTGCTATTTACCGCTTGTGTTGCTTCCCCAAGGGTGAAGATAAAGTCTGTACATCCATCAGGAAGTATGTTGATACGCATTCCGTACTCCGGATTCCCTTTGAATTCCCAATACTTGTCTATATAGGGAGAGAGTAGTGCGCAGGGTTGGTATTCTTTATACATAAATTTAAAAAGATATCATGTACAAAGGTAATCATTGGTTGATTTCTTCCGGCATATCCAGTTCTCCCTGGAAACTGATGGACTGACGGTTCTGCATATTCACGAATATCGAAGATGATCCGTTACTGAAAACGTCTATACTGAAATCGAACCTATCCTCCTCACTTCGTGCAGAGAACTTTATCTTGGCTGTTTCCTTCTTGTCCCACTCCAACTTATAGTCGGTGAGTGGAGCTTTGAAGTTTAGCCCTTCTCCACCGCCATAAGGAATAGAGTAAGCACGCCCATAGTAAGGCAGATAAGATATAACGGAATCATTTCTTATTTCCACAGAGTACGGTGAAGTTAGTGTAACAGACCGTCCTCGTGCAGGAAGAGCTCTGTTTACATTTATTTTATACTTCCCGGATGTGACCAGTTTTTCAACGGCCTGCTTCTTCAGTTCTTTTTTCTCTTTCTTAGTTTGTGCCGAAAGAGTAGGCATACTCATTGCCGTTATCAGCAATAAGGAGAAAATAATTCGAATCGTTTTCATACTATACTTTTTTATCGGTTATGTATATGAGTAACAATCAATTTTCCTTCTCAATACCCAGTAAATTCATCAAGTGAAAAAGAATATATTGCTTCCATTCCAGCATAAAAACCGAAAAATCGGTAGTATCTTTCAGGAATATGCTGGTGATCAAATTTTTTGTAATCAAAGGAAAAGTAAGCAAACCATAGAAAGTTATGAATACTGTATGTATGGGTACTTTCTTTAGTCTGCCTGCTTCCATTTCCATGAGCAGTCGTTCCTTTATAATCAGGAACGTTTCTTCAAACTGCATTTCCTTAGCTGCATCAAGCAGGTGGTTGACATCGCGCTGTATTTCCCCGCATATAAACTTTGGCATGTCAGGGTTTTCGGTGAAGAGTGTTATATACTTATCCAATATAAGACTTACGCGATCTATGAACGGCAGTTCCTGCTGTATTATTTCCTGTACTTTCGGTAATAGCGACATCACTATCGAACCGAATACAGCCTGAAACATTCTGTCTTTTGTCCTGAAATAGTAGTGTAGGGTAGGACGGTTTATTCCTACTTTTGCGGCAATATCACTCATGCTGGTTTCAACGAAGCCTTTTTCTATAAAAAGCTGTTTCGCTGTTTCAATTATTTGATATTCCAACTCATTGTTTTCTGTAGCTCCCATGGTCTTATTTATTTTATGTTATCAACAAAAAGTAACAGGCGATTGGTGATATTCACATCGCTGACGCTACTGTCAAAATCTAAAGATAATATATTTATCTGAGGGTAGACAGACTTTATACGTTTTTCTATTCCCTTTTCCACAATATGGTTAGCTATACACCCGAATGGTTGCAAACTGATGACATGATTAATGCCCTGACTGGCAAAAGACGACATCTCTCCGGCAATCAGCCAGCCTTCACCGAACTGCGTGTTCAGCGATATAACCTGTTTGGCTTTTTCCGCTTTCTCGTAAATATTTTCAAAAGGTTGAAAGTACAGGAAGGCTTTTCCTATCTTGTTGATTTTATCAATTTGTTTCTGAACTTTTCCATAAAGCCAGTCGATAGCGAAATCAGGAATATATTTCTTTTTTATATGACTATCCTGGTTTACTTTCATATTGACGAAACTTTGCATGAAAAAGTCTGTCATCAATGGAGGAACCACCTCTATACCTCTGTCTATGAGCCATGTGGTGATATCTTTTTGTGCAAAAGGATTGAACTTTAGGAAGATTTCTCCTACCACACCCACCTTGGGGCATGATTTTTGCTGACAGATCTGATTGAATTCGTCAACTGCCAGAGATAAATAACTGAGCAAATCTTCCGGTCTGTTTTTCAGGATAAGAGGCTTTGCCGCTTCCAGGTACATATCTTTTAATTTAGCTGCCTGTCCCGGCTTTTTCTCACGGACAACGGCGGCGTAATAGAATTTAGCTATGCAGTCGCTGTATAGAACAGCGGCAAGCGCTATTGGCAATACTTTCAGCCAATTTACTTTGAAGCCCGGTTGCTGATTATCTATTCCGCTGCCGAATGCTATTGACAGAATGGGAGTATGAGTGTATCCGTTTTCTATTAATGCTTTTTTTATTAAAGAGATGTAGTTGCTGGCACGGCATTGCCCTCCCGTCTGCGTAATGGCTACACAAGTGTTGTCCGGGTCATATCGTCCTTCCTTAAAAGCTTTCACGATGTCACCCACAATCAGTGTAGCCGGATAGCAAACTTCATTGTTGGAATACTTCAAACCCCAGTCGCACGAACATTCATCGCTTATGGGCAGAGTCTCCATTTCATATCCTGCCACTTTAAAAATGGAAGGAATAAGTGGTGATATAAAAGGGGTGAAGAATGGGGCGATAATCTTCTTCTTTCTGTCCTTTTTGGTGAAAAGAGGAAGGGATAAAGGTTTCTGTACCTGTCTCTCTTCAGCTTGTTGCAAACTGATGTGCAGACTCTCTACCAGCGAACGTACACGCAGTTTGATGGAACCGGTGTTACTAACGTCGTCTATCTTCAATAAAGTAAGATTTTTATTGTACTGCTTCAGTAAAGTGCGTATTTCGTCTATCAGAAAGGCATCCGGTCCGCATCCGAAAGAAGTCAGCTGCATATATTGCACGTGATTTCCCTGCTGCGCTGCCCATTTGGCTGATTTCAAAATACGGTTGGTAAATGCCCATTGAGCCAGAAAATTCACCTCCTTCAGTGGAATATCCTGATGACGGACGATATCATCTGTAATTACATAAACGCCCATAGCGCTGATCATATTCGAAATCTTATGTTGTACCAACGGGTCCGAATGATATGGACGTCCGGCAAGGAGAATAATCAGCTTCTGCTTTTTATTTCCTTCTTCAACTATTTGCCGGTTATAGGCGATAAGCTCTTTTTCAAAAGCGTCTTGTGCTTTCAGTGCATGGTCGAATGCTTTCTTTACCACCTGCTCTTGTACGCCCAGTGTGCTTAGGTAGTCACGGCATTGCTTATACAGTAATCCTGTATCTTTGAAAGTGATGGCCGGATGGTCAATCGGTAAGTTATCTGTCTGGACATTCTTGATAACCTGTGAGTATCCGGACACAATGGGGCAGTTGTAACTGTTCTGTTGTTGCTTATCGATTTCTTCGAATATGACAAACGGCATAAATATCCGGTCTACTTTGTATTCGATAAGGTTTTGGATATGGCTGTGCACCAGTTTTGCAGGGAAACAGATATTGTCGGACATTACCATATTGGCCGCCTTCTCATATTTATTGAACGTCGAAGCATCCGACAGGCATACCCGGATGCCACACTCTGTGAACAAAGAATGCCAGAAGGGGTATTCTTCATACATATTCAGGCAGCGGGGAATACCTATGGTCAGTAGTGGAGCGGCTATATTTACTTGCCGGTCAAACAGAAGTTCGATTTTCTTTTCATAAGCATTTACGCCTTTCTCCGAAACATTCCCTTTATTGCTAAATACCTTTTCGCATTTATTGCCGGAGAAATAATGTTCTCCACTGCCGAAGGTGTACCGGGTGATGGCACATTGGTTTTCACATCCGTTGCACTGAACCTGTCGGGAAGTGAATTGGGCCTGATGCATCATATCTTCCAGATTTGTAACTTCGGCCGTCTTAAGTTGCTTTGCATAAAGTGCACAGCCCAGAGCACCCATTAATTCGGGACAATCGCTACGGAATACTTCTTTTCCTGTCAGTTTCTCCAGACCTCGTACGATGGCATCATTGCGCATGGTTCCACCTTGCACCACGATATGTTTTCCAAGTTCATCCGGCTTTTTAAGTTGAAGCACCTTGTACAGGCAGTTCTTTACGACAGAGTAAGAAAGACCGGCCGCTATATCCGCCACGGATGCCCCTTCACGGAGCACCTGCTTCACTTTGGAATTCATGAAAACGGTGCAGCGTGTTCCCAGATCACACGGAGCTTTTGAGAAACAAGCCGCTTTGGCGAAGTCCTCCACTTTGTAGTCCAGTGACTGTGCAAAGGTGCTGATAAAAGAACCGCATCCGGATGAGCAAGCCTCGTTTATTTCAATCCGGTTGATAATTCCGCCATTTGTGAAAATGGCTTTCATATCCTGTCCGCCGATGTCCAGGATGAAAGATACATCCTTATTTATATGTTTGGCAGCCACGTAATGAGCTATGGTTTCAATGATACCGGCATCCATCTGGAAGGCAGCTTTTATCAGATCCTCTCCGTATCCGGTGGAGCATCCTCCTTTGATTTGCAGGATTGTCCCTTTTTCCTGACATTCTTTATGCAGTTTCTGCAATCCCTCTTCCACGGCTTTTATCGGATTTCCTTTGTTGTCGTGATAGTAGGAGTACAGGATACGGTTATTTTCATCAAGCACTACTATTTTGGTGGTGGTAGAGCCGGAGTCTATTCCTATGGTAGCCTGTTGTATTCCGGATGTTAATTCCTTCCGCTGCACATCATATTGTGCCAACCTGTCCTTCCATTGCAGATATTCCGTTTCATCCTTGAAAAAAGGTGGAAGGCTGTTTTGTGGCTGGTATGCCTTTTCTGATAGATTTTCCAGAAGTCCGATTAACTCAGTTATTTTCATTTTCCGGGAGTTCTCTGCCAGTGCTGCTCCCCAGGCTGGAATAAGATTACTTTTCTCCGGCAGCAGAAAGTCGTTCTCCTCTGATAACTGCAAATAGTTGGCGAATGATTTCCTGAGTGCCGGAATAAATGTCAACGGTCCTCCACAAAGTAATATCGGAGCAACAATATCACATCCATGCGCAAGTGTAACGATGGTTTGCACCGTTACAGCATGGAAAATGGAAGCCGCGATATCTTCTTTCGGTATATTCTTGGCTATCAGATTCTGAATATCCGTCTTACAGAATACACCACATCGGGAAGCTATCGGATGCACTCGTGTTGCCCGGAGAGCTAGTCCGTTCAGTTCATCCATCGATACTCCCAATAATATGGCCATCTGATCGATAAATGCCCCTGTTCCTCCGGCACAGTTTCCGTTCATCCGTAAATCGGTGGCTTGATTATTCTGGAAGAAGACGACTTTGGCATCTTCTCCTCCGATGTCGATCATGGAAGATATTCCGGGATGATTCTGCCGAATATATTGGGCTGCCGCTACCACTTCCTGCACGAAAGGCAGAGAGTATTTCTCTGCGATTCCCATGCCTACTGAACCGGTGATATTGATTGATAAAGTAACATCGCCCATCTGTTCTTTCAGCTGGTGGAAAAATGCCAGTAGGCATTCCTGAACTTTTGCCTGATGCCTTTCATATTTGTAGAAAAGGACATTTCTCTCACTCTTATCCAGCACTATTATTTTAGCGGTAGTAGAGCCGATATCGAGGCCGACTTTGTAAATATCCATAATAGAATTCTGCTGATTGGGTATATAAATAATAAAATCAGATATATTAGTCTGACACTAATGTCAGACGCTGCAAATGTACGAAATCTTTTGGAAAAGGTAAGTGATTGTCTTTATTTAACTTTTTGCCGACAACACGACTGATTTTATTTCGAAGGTGCAATAGGCTTGGTAAGGATGGTAAAATTAGAGTTTTACCAGTCGAAATGATTTCCTTGGTTGGATATGGATTAAATTAAAGGCATCTGTTATTTTCGTGGAGATTGAAATTGTTGTCAAAAAGAAAAAAGCCTCTGACTTGCAGAGGCTTTTTTCTTTTCTGTGATCCAGCTGGGGCTCGAACCCAGGACCCCAACATTAAAAGTGTTGTGCTCTACCTGCTGAGCTACTGAATCAATCCTTTATTGCTGTTAAGCGGGCGCAAAGATAGAGACAATTTTTGAAAATGCAAAAGAATATCTCTTTTTTTGTTATCTTTGCCCAATATTCATCGAATGGGAATAGCATATACATTATTAATATAATACACTTAAAAACTTTATGGCAACAGTTGACGATAAAAAGATTATCTTTTCTATGGTAGGGCTGAACAAGACCATTCAGCAGAACAATAAGCAGGTGCTGAAGAACATCTACCTTTCGTTCTTTTATGGTGCAAAGATTGGCATCATCGGTCTGAATGGCTCCGGTAAATCTACCTTGCTGAAGATTATCGCCGGGTTGGACAAGTCTTATCAGGGCGAAGTGGTGTTTTCACCGGGTTACTCAGTGGGCTATCTGGCTCAGGAACCTTACCTGGATCCTACGAAAACCGTAAAAGAAATTGTGATGGAAGGCGTACAACCCATTGTGGACGCACTCGCTGAGTACGAAGAGATTAACCAGAAATTCGGTCTGCCGGAGTATTACGAGGATGCCGACAAGATGGATAAGCTTTTTGCACGTCAGGGAGAACTTCAGGATATCATCGATGCAACTGATGCCTGGAATCTCGACAGTAAACTGGAACGCGCTATGGATGCCCTCCGTTGTCCGCCCGAAGACGCAACTGTAGACCATCTTTCGGGAGGTGAGCGTCGCCGTGTGGCACTTTGCCGCTTGCTGTTGCAGAAGCCCGATGTGCTGTTGCTGGACGAACCTACCAACCACCTTGACGCTGAATCCATCGATTGGTTGGAACAACATTTGCAGCAATACGAGGGTACGGTGATTGCCGTAACCCACGACCGTTACTTCCTCGACCATGTGGCAGGCTGGATTCTTGAACTCGACCGTGGCGAAGGTATCCCCTGGAAAGGTAACTATTCCAGCTGGTTGGAACAGAAGACCAAGCGCATGGAAATGGAAGAGAAAACCGCCAGCAAGCGCCGCAAGACATTGGAACGTGAGTTGGAGTGGGTGCGTATGGCTCCTAAAGCGCGTCAGGCGAAAGGTAAGGCACGTTTGAATTCTTACGATAAATTGATGAATGAAGATATCAAGGAGAAAGAAGAGAAACTTGAAATCTTTATCCCTAATGGTCCGCGTCTTGGAAATAAGGTTATCGAAGCGAAGCACGTGGCAAAAGCCTATGGCGACAAACTTCTGTTCGATGATCTCAACTTCATGCTTCCGCCTAACGGCATTGTGGGTGTAATCGGCCCTAACGGTGCGGGTAAAACAACACTGTTCCGGTTGATCATGGGGCTGGAAACAGTAGATAAAGGTGAGTTTGAAGTAGGAGAGACCGTAAAGGTAGCTTAT
>OHGX01000929.1_pt1 | contig 11681 bp, 6 predicted proteins | sample 1567841 | NCBI WGS metagenome assembly OHGX01 (sample SAMEA3879587, study PRJEB24766) | human gut metagenome | biome: human-associated habitat; feature: feces | place: USA | collected 1985/1987 | reverse complement strand
AAGACGGCGGCAGGGTCGTTGCTGTGGGAACTCTGGAGCAGATCAAAGCAGATGCCGACAGCATTACGGGAAAATATCTGTAAAAAATCAAAAACCCGGATACGGCAGAGGCATCCGCTCACCGTACCCGGGTTAAAAAAACTGATTTTTACAGAATCACCTGCTCCAGCTTCTCACGGAAGTCTGCTTCGGACATGGCGCCGACGAAGTTGGCCACGGGTTGTCCGTCTCTGAAGATCACAAAATTCGGAATGCTTGCCACGCGGTACTTCTGGGCGATGGTCATGTTCTCATCCACATTGATCTTGCCGACCTTTACTTTTCCCTCGTAAGCTTCTGCCAGCTTTGCCACGGTAGGAGCCATCATCTTGCAGGGATTGCACCAGTCTGCGTAGAAATCTACCAGAACGGGCAGAGGGGAGTTCAGAACTTCTTCCTCAAAATTAGCAACGGTAAACGTATATTCCATAAGTATCCTTCCTTTCTGTTATCTGTTGTTGATAGTATCTCAAAAATAAGATTCTATATTCGGGGCCTTATCTGTAAATAATATATTTGCAGATGGGATTGCCAACGGAGGAAAACTTTTCCTCGTATTCGGTCATGACGTTCCCCTCCATCAGCGCGGCATCGTTATGCAGATCGTAGGTGATCACCTGCGCTTTCCATCCGGCGGGCTCCAGTTCCTCTATTGCAAAATCAAACAACGGGCGGTTGTCTGTCTTGAATTCCAGCGTACCCTCTTTTTTCAGGATCACATCATAGCGGGCCAGAAACTGTCTCGAAGGAAGTCTTCTCTTCGCATGACGGTCCTTGGGCCAGGGATCGGAGAAATTCAGATAAATGCGGTCCACTTCACCTTTTCCGAATACCTTATCGATGTCTTCTGCATCCATACGGATGAATTTCAGGTTGGGAAGCTCGTCCTCTTCCATTTTCTGGATCGCGCGGAGCAATACGCTGGAATATTTTTCAATTCCCACATAATTAATCTGCGGATTCTGCTTTGCAAGGGTATTTAGGAAACGTCCTTTTCCCATACCGATCTCAATATGGATCGGATGATCGTTTCCGAAAATCTCATGCCAGGTTCCGGGGCATGCTTCCAGGGTATCTTCCGGTACGACATAGGGACTTTCCGCAATAACTTCCCGGGAACCGGTAATATTTCGTAACCTCATGGTAATCTCAGCCTTTCTTATAGTAATCTGTATTGTCAATGTACTTTATCTGAGAAAGCTTGTCAAGTCACAGGCAGGGGGATTATACTGGCAGTAGGAGGAGAAAATTTATGAAATGGATGATTGCATCGGATATTCACGGATCGGCATATTACTGTCGAAAACTGTTGGAAGCATATACGGAGGAAGGGGCCGACAGGCTGCTTTTACTGGGGGATATTTTATACCACGGCCCCAGAAATGATCTGCCCAGAGATTATGCGCCCAAGGAAGTGATCGCTTTATTGAACGAGCGGAAAAATGATATCTACTGTGTACGCGGTAATTGCGATACGGAGGTGGATCAGATGGTGCTGGAATTTCCGGTGCTGAGTGATTATTGTGTACTTGCGGAAGGGACGCAGGCAATCTATGCCACCCATGGACATATCTATAATGAGCAGAAACTGCCGCCATTGCATTCCGGAGATATTTTACTGCACGGTCATACTCATGTGCCGAAATGCGTTGTTCATGAGACAGAGCAGTATATCTGCATGAATCCGGGGTCCGTGTCGATTCCCAAGGAAGAAAGCTGGCACGGATACATGATCTGGGAAGGCAAAAATTTTGTGTGGAAAGACTTCGACGGACAGGAACATTTACGGTATTCCGTATAGAGAATGACAGCGTTCGCAGAAGGTCTTAAAAAGAATTAAAAAATAGAGATAAGACTTTGGTTTTTAGGTAAAATGGTGTATGATAAAGAATGCGCATTATCATACACCATTTTATTTTGAAGATATCAGGAAGGATTTATACATGCAGTTTTTCAGGCATTTTTCATATAGAAGTTTTTTAACCAGGGCAGTGATGGGAATCAGCGCTCTCTGCCTTTTTGCATCTCAGGGGCTTAGTGTCTCTGCTGCAACGATCAAAGAAGAGAACATCGCCCGCAATCAGGCACTGGCCATTCAGTCCAATGAAGTGGCAAACTGGCCTACGGGACCGGTAGTCAGCGCAGAATCCGCCATTTTGATGGATGCGGATACCGGAGCGATCCTTTATGCCAAAAATATCCATCAGCAGGAATACCCTGCCAGTACCACCAAAATTCTGACAACATTGATCGCATCCGAGCGCTGCAGCATGGATGAGATCGTGGATTTCTCCTATGATGCGGTACACGATATTGATCCCGGAAGCAACCATATCGCTATTGACCCCGGCGAGCAGCTGACCATGGAGGAATGTCTGAATGCCATTCTGATCCGCTCCGCCAATGAAGTTTCTTTCGCGGTAGCAGAGCATATTTCCGGAACGACCTGGCAGGACTTTGCACCGATCATGAATGAAAGAGCCAAGGAACTGGGGTGTGTTGATTCCAATTTCGTCAATCCCAACGGACTTCCCAATGAGGATCATTACACCAGTGCCTATGACCTGGCGATGATCGGAAGAACTTTTTTTGCCAACGAAGCGCTGTGTAAAATGACAATGACACATATGCTGCACATTTTGCCGTCGGAACGCCAACCAGATGATATTATGGAAGTCAACAAGATGGAACTGATCCCCGGCGGTAAATATGCATATCCGTATCTGGTAGGCTGTAAGACCGGTTACACCGATGTTGCCCGCAGTACACTGGTGTCCTGTGCGGAAAAAGACGGCATGAAGCTGATCTGTGTGGTCATGAAAGACGAAAATCCGAATTACTATGAAGATACAATCACTCTGTTTGATTATGGTTTCAGCAATTTTCAGAGAGTGAACATTTCTCAGACAGAGACCAAGTATAATATCGAGAATGCAGGATCTTTTTACAGTGGGAATGATATTTTCGGCAACTCCAAACCGATTTTGGAACTGAACCAGACGGACAGCATCACTTTGCCGAACACCATCACCTTTCAGGATGCGGTGTCCAGTATTTCCTATGATAATACAGAACCAGGACAGGTGGCTGTGATCACTTATACTTACAATGATGTGGTACTGGGAACGGCATCCCTGGACTTTACGGCAGCGGAAAAGGGCAGTAGTGTCTTCCGGGAAAATACGGCAGAGACCACGGAGTCTGCAGAGGAAAGCGGTGCAACCGATGAAACGCAGTCAGGCACAACGACCACAGAGGCAGACAATACAGAGACAACCGAAACAGCAGGAGATAACACCGGAAACAATGGTGGAATTCCAACGGTTGCACAGGAGACATCCCCGGAGGAGGAAAACAGCACTTCCGGCGGTCCTGCGGTTATTTTCATTAATGTGGTAAAAGTATTTTTCTGTATCGTGGGAATTGCGGTATTGATCTTCCTTGCACTGTTATTACGTACGTTTTTCAAGAATTATCATTTTGCCCACCGCAGTACCCGCCTGACCTGGAGATTTAACCGCAGAAGAAATCGTTCCAGATCCCGGTATCGTTCGGTGGATCAGGACCTTCGGAACCGACGCAAAGAAGCAATCCGACAGGCGAAAAAACGTCAAAAGCCCAAGAAGTCATCCCACTTTCGTGGGTAGTATTCCGAAGGGGAGATTTCCATACATTTTACCCAGTTTGATTTTGACATATCAATGGGTACTATGGTACACTGAATAAGAAAAAAGTGGGGTAGTATACCCGGGGAAATGAGAAGCTTAGGATAAGAAAAGGTTAAGGGAGCGAAATACCTTGGATAAGAGTGAATATAAATTAAGAGCGGAAGAAATCAAAGACCTGATCAGCCGTGGGGAGTATGCGCAGGCTGCGGAGATTGCGGATACCATTGACTGGCGCAGAGTCAAAAGTGTTATGATGCTGTGCACCATTAGTGACCTTTACAAGATCAATCGAAGATACGAGGATGCCAGAGATATGCTGCTTCTGGCATATGAACGCCGTCCGGGAGGAAGGACGATCTGCTATTCTCTGTGCGAACTTTCCATTAAAATGGAAGAGTATGTACAGGCTATCGAGTATTACAAAGAGTTTGTGCAGGTAGCGCCCAAGGATCCCGGCAGATATATTTTGCAGTACAAATTATATGAGGCGCAGGATGTCAGTCTGGAAGAGCGCATTGCTGTTCTGGAAGAACTGAAAAAGAGAGATTACAGAGAAAAATGGGCATATGAGTTGGCTTATCTATATCATAGAGTAGGACTTGCTGCCAGATGTGTAGAGGAATGTGATGAGCTGATCCTTTGGTTTGGCGAGGGCAAATACGTTATCAAGGCAATGGAGCTGAAAATGCTCCATCAGCCGCTAACACCGGAACAGCAGGAAAAATACGATCATCGTTTTGACGCACCCGGTACGCAGCAGTATTCTCAGAATTATGCGCAGGATCCCGGTTATGGACAGAACGAAACTTATGATCCGAATCAGGGCTATGTGCAAGACGGAAGTTACGACCCGAATCAGGGCTATGCACAGGGCGGAAGTTATGACCCGAACCAGGGCTATGCACAGGATGGAAGTTATGACCCGAATCAGGGCTATGTACAGGACGGAGGCTATGAGCCGAATCAGGGTTATGTACAGGAGGAAACCTACGAGCAGGTGACCGGTGACACCAGAGTCTATGAAACGGTGCAGCCGGTACAGCCCCAGCAGGCACCCGCGCAGCCGGCGGAAGATGATTTCGACATTCATGTGAAGACCATGGATGTGGGACAATATAATACGATCAATCTACAGGCAGAACTGGCAGCAGGCCTGCGGGAGGTACTGAGTGAGGACCATGCGAAGGAGACTTCGGATTCTATTACCCGTTCTATCGTGGCACCCATGATCGATCCAGGGGATTCCGATACGGAGTCTCTGGACTATCCGGAGATCGCAGATGTCAGTGAAGACGATCTGGAGCCGGAGACGGAGCAGATGGAGAGCTCGGAAGTATTCTTTGGGGAGACCGGAGAAATCGGCGATCTGTCACAGGTGCCTCAGGTAGAGACGGAAGAGATTCTGCCGGAAGAGCCTGTTGTTGCAAGAAGAACCGATGTAGTACCGGAGCTATCCGAAGTACAGAAGACACCGGAAGTACAGGAAATCGTGAAGGAACCGGAAACACAGAAAGTACCGGAAGCTTCCCAAACGCAGGAGATTCATGAAGTTACGGCATCGGCGCCGGCAGCTCCTGTAGCACCGGTAACCCCGGCAGCTCCCGTAGAGCCGCCCAAGGAACTGGCCGATGTGCTGGCACAGGAATCCGACGGTCAGATCAGCCTGGTAATGCCGGAGGCAGAGAGCATTGAGAAACAGATCACCGGCCAGATGAATATCGAGGATATTCTGGCAGAGTGGGAACGCAAGAAGAAGGAGAACCTGGAGAAGAGAGAAGAAGAGGTTCGCCAACATGTATTACAGCAGACCGGAGCCATGTTCACGGAGTTTGAGCAGGCGGTAAGAGACGGATTGCTGGAAAAACTGGAAAAAGAAAAAGCTGCGGACACGGCAGATACCGTGGCAGAAGATACAACAGATACCGATGAGGTAGAAGAGCTGGAAGAGATCACGGAAGAGCCTGCCACAGAGGAACCCGTGGAAGAACTGACGGAGGCTGCTCCTGCAGAGGAAGCGGAACAAGAGCCTGTAGAAGAGCTTCCGGAAGAGGATACTGTAGAAGAACTCGCGGAAGAACCTGCATATGAGCCGGAAGCAGAAGAATTTGAGGAACCTGCGGAACCGGAAGCAGAAATCTATGAGCAGGAAGAAATCATAGACGAGGAACAGGCAGAACCGGAAGAAGCAATGGATGACGAGCCTGTAGAGGAGCCCACGGCGGAAGCAGTAGAATCGGTAGATGAGGAAACAGCCAGCGAAGAGATAGAACTGACGGCTGAGGAAACGCCGGAAGCCGGGGAAGCACCGGAACAGCCGGAGCGCCCCGCAGTAGAGCGAGACAAAGCAAAGGTTCGTGCGCTTACCAGAGAAGAGAGAGAGCTGTACGCACCCTTTATCCAGAGCAGATCTGCCAGAGAGCAGTTAGTCAAGGCCATTGATAATATCAGTCTGGCAGCCTACACCGGCAACGTGATCATCACTGGAGAAGAGGGTATGGATACCTTATCTCTGGCGAAGAACATGGTTCGCGAAATTCAGGCAACCGACAGCAATTTCTCCGGAAAAGTGGCAAAGATCTCTGGACATGCATTGAATAAAAAGGATACTGCAGATACCTTATCCAAGCTGAAAAACGGCGCGCTGATCATTTGCAAGGCATCCGAAATGAACGATGCTACGGCAAATGTACTTCACAAGGCATTGCAGCAGGAGAGTCAGGGAATCGTAATTATTCTGGAAGATACGAAGAGGGATATTGATAAATTCCTCGAGAAACATGAAAAATTGAGAGAGTGCTTTACCGCACGAATGGATGTGGAAGCCCTCAGCAATAACACGCTGGTGGCATTCGGCAAACAGTATGCACGGGAGATGGAATACTCTATTGACGAACTCGGAGAGCTGGCGTTACATACCAGAATCGAAGATATGCAGACGATAGATCATGTGGTTACGGTAGTGGATGTAAAGCAGATCGTGGATGAAGCGATCGCTCATGCAAATAAAAAGACATTGAAGCATTTCTTCGATGTCCTGTTTGCCAAGAGATATGACGATGAGGATATGATCATCCTCACCGAGAAAGACTTTGTATAGCGGGAGGCGCGGTCATGACGAAGGAGAAGGTATTTATTTCCGAAGCAGATCAGTATCTTTTTGCCCAGGGGACCCATTATGATATTTACAAAAAACTGGGTGCACATCTGTCGGTGGAAGACGGCGTGCAGGGAGTCTATTTCGGAGTATGGGCACCAAATGCAGCACAGGTGAATGTCATTGGCACATTCAATGAATGGAATGAGGAATCCCATCCCATGCAGAAGCTGGGAGAAGGCGGTATCTGGGGGCTGTTCATTCCCGGCGTGGAAGAGGGAACGATGTATAAGTTCCTGATCTATGCAAGGGATGGCAGAAAGCTCTACAAAGCAGATCCTTTTGCCAATTATGCGGAGTACCGGCCGGGTACGGCATCTATCGTTACCGATATTACAGGCTTTGACTGGAGAGATTCCAAGTGGATGGAAGCCCGGGACAAAAAGGATATGAATAAAGAGCCTATGGCAATCTATGAATGCCATATCGGTTCTTTTATGAAGCATCCTAACAACGGTACTGCTGAAGGCTTTTACAATTACCGGGAGTTTGCGGACCGGATCATAGAATATCTGAAAGAGATGAAGTATACCCATGTAGAACTGATGGGTATTGCAGAGCATCCGTTTGACGGTTCCTGGGGATATCAGGTGACCGGCTACTATGCACCGACTTCCCGTTACGGAACGCCGAAAGATTTCATGTACCTGATCAACGAACTGCACAAGGCCGGAGTCGGCGTGATTCTGGACTGGGTACCTGCGCATTTTGCAACTGATGCCCATGGCTTGGCTGAATTTGACGGTCAGTGCATTTTTGAACATCCCGATCCCCGTCTGGGAGAGCATCCCGAATGGGGAACCAAAATCTTCAATTACGGCAAAAATGAAGTAAAGAACTTCCTGGTAGCCAATGCCTTGTTCTGGCTCAGAGAGTTCCATGTGGACGGCATCCGTGTAGATGCGGTGGCATCCATGCTATATCTGGATTATGGTAAAAAAGAAGGTGAGTGGCTGCCGAATAAATTCGGTGGCAACAAGAATCTGGAGGCCATTGAGTTCTTCCACCATCTGAATTCTGTCATCCGTGGAACGTATCCCGGATTTGTGACAATTGCCGAGGAATCCACGGCGTGGCCGAATGTGACCAGCGATATCGGAGGCGAGGGATTAGGCTTCTCCTTTAAATGGAATATGGGCTGGATGCATGATTTCTGTGAATACATGAAGCTGGATCCTTTGTATCGTAAGGGCAATCATTACGCTATGACCTTTGCCATGAGCTACAATGACAGTGAGAACTACATTCTGCCCCTGTCTCATGACGAAGTGGTACATCTGAAGTGTTCCATGGTAAATAAGATGCCAGGTTATACTGCGGATAAATACGCAAATCTGCGTGTGGGCTATACCTACATGTTCGGACATTCCGGCAAAAAGCTGCTGTTCATGGGACAGGATTTCGGACAGGAGCGTGAGTGGAGTGAAGAGCGCGAACTGGACTGGTATCTGTTAGGTGAGAAGCTGAATCAGGGCGTACATACCTATGTAAAGGAACTGTTGGAACTGTACCGCAAGTATCCTGCAATGTATGAGATCGACAATACCTGGGACGGTTTCGAGTGGATGAATGCGGATGATGCAGAACACAGCACCTATTGTTTCGTGAGAAAAGGTTCCAGCGGCAAAAACAATCTGCTGTTTGTATTGAATATGACTCCGATGAAATGGGAGAATTATACCGTACCCGTGCCGAAAAAGAAGAAATATAAGCTGCTGCTCAACAGTGATGAGGAACGTTTTGGCGGCTGGGGCAATGAGATTCCCGCAGAGATCATGGCAGAGAAAAAACCTTACCATTACAAGGATTATTCTATCAGCTTTGATCTGCCCCCTTATGGAGCTGCTGTATTTCTGTTCTAAGTCCGGTTAAGAAATTATAAGAAACGACCGAAATAAAAGATGAGTGTGACCAAAAGGTGCACTCATCTTTTTTCTTAACTATTCAGAGACATGTAAATATCACTAAGGCCTCTTTGAATGCTTGTATTCGTAAGAGGATTTAGTGATATTTATAGGGCGATATAGCCTCAATGGGCAAAAGGAAAGTTCTGAAAGAGCGATTTTGCGAATGAGTCTCTGAATAGTTATTTCAAGAGTTATTACCAGGAAGGACGACAAGCGTGAAGATAACATTTCAGAATCAGACGGTAACTGATACAGAAAATAGAACAGAAAGTATCCAGACGGAGAAAAATACCTGGGGCAGAGATAAAATACAGCGCAATAAAAAAAGTGTGAATGCAAATACTTTTGGAGCCGTATACGAGAGTGGGCAGATCCCAATGCCTGTGGGAAATGAAGAGAATAATAAGGGAAAATCCCTGATTGAACTGCAGCAGGATGCCGGGAACACCAATGTGGCATTACAGCAGGATTACATGACACTACTGTCACATACTATGTCCCAGGAGGATTATGCGAAGGCTTGTGAGGACGGATTTGACCCCAGAGAACTGGATCAGGATACCGCAGTTACCATCGTGGACAGGATCAAAGCAGAACTGGTGCGTTCCGGACAGAACATTGCCGGATACACGGACGACATAGATCTGGACACCCTGGCGGCAGCTGTGGGCAGCGATACACTGGCACAAAGTATTGAAGAACAGTTCCGGGCAACGGATATACCTCTGACTCCTGAAAATGTAGATGAATTAAAAACCGCCTGGGAGCTGGCATCTTCTCTGCAGCAGCCCCAGGAAGGCGAGGTCGGGTATCTTGTAGATAATGGATTGGAGCCGGAGATCTGGAACTTGTATGTGGCAGAGAACAGCGGTGCGAAAGTACAGCAGAATACCGTACCGCAGGAATTGCAGGACCAGATGGATAAGGTGATCACGGATGCCGGCCTGCCGGTCAATGATGAGAATCGCCAGAAAGCGCAGTGGCTGGTGGGAGCAGGTTTGCCACTGACAACGGATACCCTGCAGCAGCTGGCAGAACTGGATACGATTGACTATCCCGTCAGTGAGGATGCTTTTGCACAGGCAGCGGCATCGGCACTCGCGGAGGGGAAATCCCCTGTTCATGCGAATCTGGCACGGCAGGAAAATATATACGAGAAAGCCACAGAAATGGTACAGGACTGGTTCTCGGATGCAAAATGGGATGTCACGGCGGAGAATCTGGCGGCCAGAAAACAACTGGAAGAGATCCGGTTGCGCATGACAGCGGAAGTGAATGTGAAACTCTTACAGAGTGATTTTTCCATTGATACGGCCCCTATGGAGCAGCTGATCGAAGCACTGCGTAGAGCGGAGGCAGAAGTTGCGGATAAGTATTTCCCCAACGATGCGGATGCCGTGGCAAAATATGAGACCTATACACAGACCGTACAGGTGACAAACGAACTGCCGGGACTGCCGGTCAGCGTGTTGGGACCCTATAGCCTGGAACAGAAAGCTTCGCAGGATACCGTGGCAGAATTCCACGGCGAGGGCAAGGCGCTGCAGACCGCTTATACAGAAGCGAACGAACGCTATGAGACTTTAATGACAGCTCCTCGAAGAGACCTGGGGGACAGCATCCGCAAGGCATTTTCCAATGTAGATGACATTCTGACAGATATGTCATTGGATAAAACACCGGAGAACCAGCGGTCGGTCCGCATCCTTGCGTATAACCGGATGGAGATTACTGCAGAAAATATCGAAAGAGTCAAAGAAGCAGACAAACAGGTCACTGCAGTGATTGAGAAACTGACACCGAAGAATGTATTGCAGATGATCCGGGACGGCGTAAATCCGTTGGAGAAGACTTTTGGGGAACTGGAGTCCTATTTTGCCGAAAATCCTCAGAGTTATGAGGAAGAGGCGGAGGACTACAGCCGTTTCCTGTATCAGCTGGAACAAAAGAAAGATATCACGGAGAATGAGCGGAAAGCTTATATTGGTATCTATCGTATGGTACACCAGATTGAGAGAGAAGATGGTGCCGCAGTAGGCGCAGTGGTAAATACCGGCGCAGAATTGCAATTTTCCACACTTCTGGCAGCTGCCAGGAGCAGAAGAACCTCCCATATGGACTGGAAAGTGTCGGATGATACCGGACTGACACAGGAAGTACGTTTATCGGAGAACAATATTTCAGAGCAGATTTCTGTAGGGATGGCAAAAGAAATATTGACAGATGTGTCAGAAGACACTGAGAGCAGAGACGCATATTATCAGGAATGTCTGCAGCAGATGCGGGAAGCGGTAGAGACCGAACCGGGAGCAGCACAAATGTTGGAAAGGGGAGGGGGAAATACCAGTACTTCTAACCTGCTGGCAGCTCAGGCTCTGCTGGAGGATCCGGCGGAACTGTTCAGCGACCTGCAACGCTATCGTAAGAAATACAACAAAGAGAAAGAAATACCTGTGGCGGCAACCGGAGAGGAGCCTGCCGGAACAGAAGCCTCCGGATTGTGGGAACAGCTGGATCAGCCGAATTTTGCAGATGATTACCGGACCATGCTTCAGGATGCTTTACAGGAGACAGAGACGATCAGTCTGGAACAGGCAGAGAGCCATCTGGATGTGAAACAGTTACAGCTGGTACACAAACAGCTGCGCCTTGCAGGAAATCTTCAGAACAGGCAGGAGTATTTCCTACCGATGTATCTGGGAGACCAGCTGGCAGGAGTGCATCTTACCCTACAGCAGGGAACCGGAGAGACCTCGACTGTGGATATCCGGGTAGATGCGGGAGACGAACAGCTGGAAGCGCATTTACAGGTCAACGGAGAACACATCGAAGGTTATCTCGTAGGAAATACCCCGGAAGAGGTTACGAAACTGGAAAAGACCTCCGATATATTCCTTGAATGGATTCAGACAG
>OHGX01000906.1_pt1 | contig 12030 bp, 9 predicted proteins | sample 1567841 | NCBI WGS metagenome assembly OHGX01 (sample SAMEA3879587, study PRJEB24766) | human gut metagenome | biome: human-associated habitat; feature: feces | place: USA | collected 1985/1987 | reverse complement strand
CGGCATTCTGCCGCAGGAATGCTTCTCCGGGCAAAAACCGACGGCTCTGCACTTCGGCATGAAGTAATGGCTGACTGTGTAGTCCCACTCCTCCGAGTAACCGCTCAGTTCCCGACATAGGTCGCTGAACAGTGCGCGGTATTCGTGATATGCACGGCTGCACATCCTCTGGCGCGACATATCCATGAGATTCCGCAGGTTGTGCTTGCAGACGATCCTCGTCTCCATGCCGAGCGGCAGCCCCATCGCGGAATCCTCGCGCGGGATGCCGAGCTCGTCCAGCCGAGCAAGATGCTTCTGAATTTCCATCATCAGTTCATCGTAGACCGCCTTTGCGGCCGAACGCTCCGCAATGCTGGCCGGCGTCACATAGTCAAAGCCATGCTCATAGTTGATATAGCGCGTGCTGGCCTGCAGCCGCGTCGGCTGGCCGCCGATGTGCGTGTACCACTCCCGGATCACCCTTGCCGAATATCCCTCCAGCGTCAGATAGACATCCGGAAACTCAAACGTTCTTCCATGCCCGCTCTCCAGACAGTCCAGCCCTCTGCGATAGTTCTTTTTTTCATCCGCGGTGTCCGCACCCCAGCAGATCCCCGCCTCAAACCCGATCATCGTGATCGGGTTCTTGCATGTGTAGTTCTGAATCATGACGCTTCCCATCGTTCATTCCTCCTGTTCTGCACCAATGCCGTTATGCAATTCTGACAAGCCCCCAGCTGATCCAGTCCCATGCACTTTCCCGTCCGCTCCGTTCGGTGATGACAAGCCGCTGCTGTTCGTCAAACTGCCACGCGGCGGCATCCAGACCGATATCCGAGGCCATCCAGGCCGGGCGAAAGTTCTTTCCCGTCCAGTCGTAAATATCAATATGCTGCGACCAGCCCCAGTCCGGTCCGGTTTTCCAGAACGGCCGGCTTTTTCCGAACCGCCCCCATCGCCAGACGAGGAGCAGCAGCTCCGGCGCTCCGTCATGGTCGATATCGCACCAGAGCAGGCTCTGCACCTTCTGTCCTGCCGCCGAGCGCCAGATCTCACTTCCGTCAGAGACTGCACGAAGCGTTTTTCTGCGCAGACTGAGCTGCTCCGGGCCTTCCTCCGCCGTACAGAAACAGTCTGCCTCCTGCCAGACGATCCAGCGCGGCAGAAAACAGCCCAGCCGCCAGAGGAGCAGGCCTGCGCCGCAGACAGCCGCCAGTACCGGAAGCAGGAGCCATTTTCTCACCCCTGCACCCAATAGCTTTGCGTCCACCACGGCTTTTCGGGCGATTCATCCTGATGGAAGCGCCCGTCCGGCGACATCCATTCGCCGGTCATCTGCCGCCATTCGGTATCCGTCAGACGCGCCGACAGCGGCTGACGGAACTGATAGAAATTATAGACGACGCCGGAGGCGATGCGAAGCGTTCCGTCCACCGGCACGATCACATAGATCTGCGCCGGACAGCCGTTCGCAGCCTGCAAAACCATTCCGTTCGGGTCTGTGGCAAGATCCGTCACCAGGGACGCCGGGATCTCCCGTGCGTCGAGATACTCCGCATCTGTCCGGTCTTTGACAGCTTCGATCCAGAAATGCTCCAGCGTGCCGCCGTATTCCCGGATGAGGTCATATTCCTCATCCGACAGCCGCTCGTTCTGCAGCTCCTTCCGGCTGATCGTCTCAAGGCTCCGCGCGAGCGAAGCGAGGCGTGTCAGATTTTCGCGGTCGGCAGGATCCAGAATTCCATATACCTGAAGCCCGTCTGCCGTCTGCTCCGCCAGCTCCGCGAACCGGCGATAGACCTCCGTCTCCGGTTCCACATAGCCGCGGTCATCCAGCTCCTCCGGAGGGCCGCCGCCCATCTCCGCCATCACCTGCTTGGCATAGAGTACCGTGTCGTGCTTGAGCTCGGTAAAGCTGCCCGCGTAGGTTTCCAGCGCCTTCTTTTTCCACTGCTCCGTCGTCATGAACGACGGGTATCCGGCGCCCTTTTCCTCCAGAAGAGGATTGAGCGTGTACAGCCATCCCGCGTAAAGGCTCGCCGACCACAGCTCCTCCGGCGCTTCCTTTACTGCTTTTCGGAGCATCTGCATCTGCTCCGGGTAGTGTGCGTAAGCCGTATCGCCCTGCTGCGTCAGAATGGACAGCGCCGTCTCGGAGCCGAGCGCCGCCGGCATATCCAACACATCCGGCAGCATCCGCCGTTCTCCCTGTGCGTTTTCCCGGACCTTGTTGAACACCAGCTGCTGCATCACGGCGGCATCCAGCGTAAAACGCTGCCCCATGAAGCGGAAGCCCTTTCCCTCCTCCGCCAGATCGACGGTTCCCTCCGGGTCGACCACCGGGATGGAGTTGATCTGCGGCGCAGCAAGCGTCCTGATCTGTTCAGTATAGTGTTGATAGGCAGTCTCATCCGAGCGCAGCAGTTCCGTGTCTGGAATGGTGCCGTAGGCAGCCTCGATTGCCGGCAGATACTCATAATAGCCAAGATCGTCGCTGGCACCCGCAAAGAATGAGGTCACAGCATAGAGCTTTTCCCAGCTGTCCGACGCTGTGTCGTGCAGCGCCAGTGTGATCAGCAGCGCGGTGCGGTTCATATCCTCCTTCTTCTGCGTGAAATTGATCTGCCCGTACCACATCATCGCGCGGAAATACGCCTCCAGCGTCTCGTCGCCTTCATAGTAGCCGCGCGGCTTGAACTGGGAATAATCCAGAAGATCTTCCGTTACAGCACACGGGGCAATACCCTCTGCTGCATAAATGGCAGACAACTCCTGCGCGGCAACATCCTTCACCTGCTCTGGCACCTGAATCTTCGGATCCTGAAGCGCAGCGCCTACCGCGAAATACGCTGTGCTGCGCTTTGCCGCATTCTCCCACGCTGTTCCGGTCAGTGCGTCCAGCTGTGCGGCAGATGCGCGCAGCATGTCTTTGCTCAGCGTTTGCAGCTGCGCGGCAAGCTGCTGCTTTTCCGTCCGGTTCAGAAGCAGGCTGAAATACAGATGATAGGTGTGCATCATGGAATCTACCGTTACAAAATTCGGGATCTGCAGATAGCGATTCCATTCATAGCGGCCGAAAAACTCGGAATAAAAATCCGGCTCGACCACAAACAAATTCTGCACAAGGATGGCTTTGGCCGTGTCGGAAAGCCCGTTCCACTCCATCCATTCCAGATTTGTGATCTCATGCAAGTCCCCGGATACACTGTAGTCCGGCACAGCTGCAGCCGTCTGCACGTCAGCGGCCGTGAAACGGAGAAACTGTGGCCGCGCCAACGGCTCCACCGGAACCACTGCCGCTGCTTCCCGCCTGTCCACCGTCAGTTCCTTCCACCGGGCTTCTTTTTTCCGCTGTGCAATCTGATACACAAGTACCGTGCAGGCCAGGAGCAGCGCCAGCACACCGGCTGCGATGGCAATCAGCTCCATAGGCTTGATTCTATGCCGGTTTCCACGTCCATGGGCTGCGGCAGCGCCGCAATATGGGCAACTGCGCTCATATTCCCGGAGTTCTTTTCCGCACTTTGGACAAAACATGATACCGCCTCCTTTTCTGCGCTTCTGTTTCACCTCTTTTACAATTCGAGCTTACCATACAACCGCGATTCTGGCAAGACAAATCCAGAAAAAAGGTTCCTGCCAGCCTAAACTGCAGAAACCTTTTTCTTAATCTATTGATTGAATTTTCGCCGGTAGGCCGCAAAGGCCTCCCGGATCACCGCGACGGCCTCAGCACGGCCATGGACACTGTCGACCTCCGCGTTGGTATCCGGCTCCAGGTGCTTGTAGACGCTGAAAAAATGACTGATCTCATTGGAGACATGCGCCGGCAGATCGGCCAGGGCAGAATATCCGTTGAACATCGGATCGCCAAACGGGATCGCGAGAATTTTGTCGTCCATCGCACCGTTGTCGCGCATGGTAAAATATCCGACCGGATAGACCCGCACCAAGCTCATCGGGCGAATTGGCTCGCTGCACAAAACCAGCACGTCCAGCGGATCTCCGTCATCGGCATAGGTGCGCGGGATAAAGCCGTAATTGGCCGGGTAGTGCGTCGAGGTGTAGAGGATCCGGTCCAACCGCAGCGCACCGGTCTGCTTGTCCAGCTCATATTTGTTTTTTGAGCCCTTTTCAATTTCGATCACCACCAGAAAATCCTCCGGCTGCATCCGCTCTGGGCTGATATCGTGCCATAAGTTCATCGGTCGACCTCCTTTTTCCTGCGCGTTCTTTTTTACGTTTATTGTATCGAATACAGCCCTTTTTGTCAAATAGCGACCGCCTCGCATACAGATGAGAAGCCAGACGGCTATCCTCTACAGCTGTACGCAGATCACTTTTCATGCTTTGTAGAAGCTGCGCATCATGTGATTCACTCCTGAAACAGTTTTTCTTCCACGGGCAGCTGCATGACTACGATTTGACTACTATCACCTGTAAAACCGAAAAAGCCGGTTTGTCCAGTGTTTTCAATGGTTCCGCAACAATTCAGAAAAGACGGACGTTTTCGCCGAAAGCTGAACATTCCTTGAAAACACAGCATTTTATCCGTTGATGCCTGAAAACTCCGACTGTTGATATGTATTCTGTAGTGCTATTATGAAGCATTCCGGTGGTTTCAAACCTTTCACCAAGGTGACATCACCTTTAGGTTCCATTGCGCAAGCGTGCAGGTTCAAGTCCTGTCGGGCGCACCACTCAGAAATGACCTTTGGATGTCAGGCAGCCGCGCAGAGCGCGCCCGCCTCGACAACAAAGGTCTTTCTTCGTTCAAAATCGTGGCCGCTGACGCTGGACCACGATTTTGTTTTTGAGGCGATTGATTTACGGTGTTCAAGTACCGATTTCGTGAGCAGATGAGCCTCCGTCGCCATTCAGCTTTTCCATCACCAGCGCATCAACCTCCTGCTCCAATCTCAAAATTTCTTTCTGCAAAGTCAAGCAGTGGGCGTCGAGGACCGGCTTCCTCAACGCCCACTGTTTTTGCAACTGTGTGACCTTTTTCAGTTCGGCTGCGTATTGTTCCCGCAGCTTTTCTGTATAATCCCAGACGGCTTTATCCAGAATTTCTTCATGAATCCGGTGAGAGCTGCAATAACCTTTCCCGTTCCGTTGGTATCCCCGGCAGACGTATTCCACACGGCGGCTGCCGTTCCAGTAACGGATCATGGGACTGAATACGTTCCCACATTCCTGACAGGTCAGTAGCCCGGCATAACGGTGCTTTGTACGATTGTTGACCGCCGGACGCGCCTGCTGTTTCAGCCGCGTCTGGACTTGCTGCCAGATTGCTTTTTCAATGATAACCGGATAGAAATTCTCGTGACGAAGCCAGTCCGCTTCGCAGACAGCTCGCGCTTTGCCGCCGAGATATTCCCTGCGGTGATTGACCAGAACGCCGGTATAGGCTTCCTCCGCCAGCACGTTTTTCACACTGGCATATGTCCATAGGAACTGACCGTCACGGGTTTTGTGCGTATGCCGGACTTCTTTGCCGCACCATTCAGCCCGGAGCTGCGCCGGTGTTTTTCGCCCCTCAGTATTAAGCCACCGGGTGATCTCTTTCTGTCCGCAGCCCTGTAAATACAGAGCGTAGATAAGCTGTACCGTCTCCGCCGCTTCCGGATACACCAAAACCTGATTTGTATTTCGATCCTTCCAGTATCCGAAGGGCGGCGTGATCACCAGCCCCTCTTGTTGCTTCTGACGGTATCCTGCTCGAATCTTTTTGCCAATATCCTTCGCGTAATAATCATTCATCAATCCGCGGACACCGATCATGAGATCGTCTTCTTCGCAGAAAGTATCCACACCTTCCGTTGCGGAGATGACCCGCACTTGCTGCTGTCTCAGGAAGTCGATAAACAATGCGGTTTGGGTTCGGTGACGACCCAGCCTTGAAAGGTCTTCTTGTGTCAAGTAGGGACTAAAAAAATTTTGAGAATTTACAAGCCGTTCATAGGTGGACAACCACCCATGAACGGCTTGAGTTTTCTCTATGCTCTTTTGCCGTTCTTTGTGCGACGTTTCTTATACGCCGCTTCAAACGCCTCCATCATCGGAGTGACCGGAAGCTCGTTGTCAGGCTTGGACAGATACTCGAACCGGATGCCGTTCTCCCGGAACTTTCGCTCAAACCTCATGAAAGAGGAAGTGTCCCGGCTGATTCGCGAGGTGTCGCGGGTGAGGATCGTACCGATGTCCTGACGCTTTGCTTCGTTCAGCAGGAAGTTCATGATACCTTCCGTATGGACGCCGGAGATGCCGTCTGCCGCCACAGCAGCAGCCACCTCATAGCCTTTGTCCTTCGCATAGCGTTCCAGCTCTTCCCGCTGGTCTGCTGCCGCAAGCTGATCCGCACAGGCAACGCGGATATAAAGAAATACTTTCATTTGGCTTCTCCTTCTGATGTAGTGAGGAAGTCCTTGAACTTCCAGACGATTTCTATGTTGTCAAGATCGTAAATGTAGACCGCAGAAATGAATGCGTGGGTCAGCTCATAGGTCAGAGCTTTGCAGTCGGCGTACTGTTCGCAGACCGCATCCAGCTTTTCATCTGAACAGGCGGTCTCGGAGTCAAGCTCCTTCATCCGCTCGTGACTGCGCTGGATTGCTCCATCGTTTTCAGCAATCTTCACATCCGCTGCCGCCTTCTGCTGAATGTACGCCTCCTTCGTGATGCTTCCGGCTGCATACTTCTCGTAGAGCCTCAGCTTGGACGCCTTGTGCTGCTCGTTCTGCTTTTGCAGAGTGCGGATTTTATCAGCACATTCCTTGATGGCAGATTTCCGCAGATCACCGACTTCGCGGTTCTGTATTGCTTCCTTCTGTGCCAAAGCAAGAAACTGAGTAAGGGCATGGAAGACAACCTTCTCAATATCCATTTCCGGAAAGCTCCTGCCAACCGGACAGTCTGTGTTTCCGTTGTTGACCGAGTGAATGCACTGGAAGTATCGAATGCCAGCCTTGTTCTTTCGGCGTGTCATAGCACGTTTACAGTTACCGCAGCGGACGAGTCCCTTGAGCGGATAGTCATGCTGCTTGCGCGTGGGATTCCGACCTCCGCCTCGAATGACCTTCTGAGCAAGCTCAAAGTCTTCCTTGCTGATAATAGCTTCATGCGTTCCTTCTACGATAATCGGCTCATTGACAACACGCTTTTTTGAGCCGACACCGCAGGACTTCATTTTGCGGCTGACCAGTGTTCCGGTGTAAACAAGGTTTTTGAGGATGTTGTAGACCATCACGGTTTCCCAACTGATTTTCTCGCTCATGTTACTGAACTTCTTCTTGTCGGGATGCTTGCTCTTGAAGTATTGCCCCGGCGTCGGGATGCCGTCATCATTCAGGCTGCGGGCGATCTGAGAGGTGTTGCTGCCTTCCAGCGCCTCGCGGAAAATACGACGGATCACATCAGCCGCCTCCGGGTCTACGGCAAGTTTGTTCCGAATGGTTGGATGCAGGACGTAGCCGTATGGAGCGTAGCCACCGACATACTTGCCTTGCTTCATCATCTGGATTTTTGCCGATGTGGTCTTTACGGAGAGGTCTTTGCTGTATGCCGCATAGATGATGCTGCGCATAACCACTTCCAGACCGCCCGTTGTGCCTTTGTAATCGTCGCTGTCATAGCCATCATTGATAGAGATAAAGCGGACGCCCATGAATGGGAAAGTGCATTCCAGATAGTTTCCCGTTTCAATGTAGTCACGAGAAAAGCGGGAAAAGTCTTTGACGCAGATCAGATCGATTTCGCCGCGCTTGACCTTCTCCATCATCTGCGTGAACTGAGGACGGTGAAAGTTCGTGCCGGTATAACCGTCATCCGCAAACTCAGACCGCTGACAGTGAGACAGCTCCGGATGATTGTCAAGAAAGCGATTGATGAGCATACGTTGGTTGCCGATGCTGTCACTTTCCGCCTTGCTGCCATAGCCGGTATCTTCATCAGCCATTGAGAGGCGGATGTAGATGCCGATGTTGTATTCCTTGCTCATTTACATCGCCTCCTGTACTTCCTTGATACTCTGAACGGTCAGAGCGTAAATATCGCCGTATTTCATGACCAGCTCGATTGAGCCGTCCTCATGGACTTTCACAAGCTCTACGGACTCGTCAACCAACTCCTGAGAGAGCATCGTTGCACCGCTGACGGATTTCATCAGCGTTAGCCACTTGTTGTCCTCGGACATTGCCTCGGCAAACTTTACCTTCCGCTGAACCGCTTCATCCAACCGCCGTGAAAGATCGACATACTGCTCATCGTAGGCTTTCTTGGCAAAGGCGTATTCCTCTTCATCGAGAATGCCTTCCGTGAAGTCCTCATAGAGCCGAGTACGCTTCTTGGAGATGCCGCTGAGTTTCAGATTCAGGCTTGTGATGAGCGCATTCTGCTGATCGCGGATGCTGCGTTCGCCTTCGCTGTTTCTCAGCTTGGCAAGCAGCTTGTCGTAATTGAGAGCCGCCTTGACTTGAAGCTGGATCGCCGCAAGCACATCGGCTTCGAGCTTGTCCTGCCGCGTATAGTGTGGCGTACAGAGATTGCCGCGCTTGACGGATGAACTGCACTCATAGAAGGCGTACCATGCGCCGTCCTTGTGCTTGTCAACGCGCTTGCGATGGAAATAGAGCTTCCTGCCGCAGTCTGCGCAGACGATTTTGTCTTCAAAGAGATTGATCAACGTAGCGCGGATTTCTTCCGTGCGCTCCATCTTCTCAACCCTTGTCCTTGCAGCAGCGTTCCGCATCTCACGAACCTTCTGGAAGTCCTCACGGGAGATAATCGCTTCGTGAGTATTGGGAAAAACAATCCATTCCTCGCGGTCGATATGCTGATTTTTGACGCCCTTGTAGATAGCGTTCAGCGTCCGTCCGAGAACGGTATCTCCGACGTAGTGGGGATTATCCAGAATGGTAGTGAGTGAAGACTTGTTCCAAATCTTTTTCGCCGTAGCATTGCCTGTGCGGACGCCAACCTGATACTTCTGAAACTCCGGATTGGGCGCGTTCATTGCATCAAGCCGATCTGCAATCGCAGGAAGGGACAGCCCTTCAATCTTCCATTGGAAAATCTTCCGGACAATCGGTGCGGTTTCCTCATCGAAGACCATATTGCTGTGTTCTTCATCCCAGCGATAACCATACGGGAGATTGCGCTTCTTGAACTCTCCACTTTCCATCTGTGCCTTGAGCGCAGTAGAAACCTTGCGGGAGATGTCCTTCGAGTAGAGGGTGTTGATCATGTTTTGCAGAGGGATAATGAGGCTTTCGCCGGAGCCGTCCGTATCAAAGTTGTCGTAGTTCTCTTTGATGGCGATAAACCGAAGCCCGATCTGCGGAAAGACCCGTTCCAGATAGGTTCCTGCCTCAATGTAGTCTCGCCCGAACCGGCTGAGATCACGAACCACAAGGCACTTGATCCTGCCGGTGCGGATGTCGTTCATCAGCCGGTTGAACTCCGGTCTATCAAAAACCGTTCCTGTTCGTCCGTTGTCCACATAGGTATCTATCAGATTCAGGTAGGGACGCTCTGCAATGTAGGACTTGCAAATCTCAATCTGATTTGCGATGACATCCACCTTTTCGGACTTGCCGCTGTTTTCAACGGAAAGACGGGCATAGATGGCTGTTGAGAAGACCTCGGAAGAAACAGACTCGATAACCGGCTCTTCAACTGCAATTTGCTTTCTGCTTTTTCTTGCCATTTGCTCATCCCTCCTTTATACGGCAATATCCAGTTCATCGGCATAGCCGAGAACGTATTCAATCGTCTGCTGGTATTCATCCCTATATTTGAAGACGATTTCGATTGCATGGTTTTCGTGAATCAGAATGCGGTCAACAAGGGACATCAGCACACGGCGGTTCAGTTCTTCGACGTTTTCATACTGCTTGAAAAGCGTTACCCAGTTCCGTTCAGTCGTGCCGGTTGTCACCGTCTGCTTCATTTCTTTTTTGACCCGCAGAAGTGCCTCCTGTTTGTCCTCAATGATTTTGGTGTAGCTGCTGCGGAACTCGAAGTATTCCGATTTATCAATGACGCCGCCGATGAAGTTCTCGTAAAGCCCCAGCTTGAGCTTTTGGTACCGTTCAATCTCTTCCTCGATTTTGGCGATCTGAGCTTCGTAATTGAAAGCCTTACGGCTCTGAGACGGAAGCCGTTCTATCATCGCAAGCGCGTGTTCCAGATTGATGACAAGCTCGATCTGGTCATGAATAGCACGGAAGACCTTCTCTTCAACCTCTTTTGCGGCGATGCTGTGCGGGCTGCACGTCCGGCTGTGCTTATTGGTAGAACAGACGTAGTAGATATACTTTTTCGCCTTCGACGGGACGGTCTTGCGGATCATTGGCTGCTGACAGTCTCCGCAGAACAGGAAGCCGGAAAACAGATGCGCTTCGTCCTGATCGGGCGAACAGCGCATATCCCGCTGCATCATGACCTTGACTGCCATGAAGTCCTCGTAGGACACAAGAGCTTCATGCGCATTTTCTACCTTGACCCACTCGGATTCATCCTTGCTTTTCACAACGCGGACTTTGTAGTTGGGAGTGCCGCGCTTGCCTTGCGCCAGAACGCCGATATAAACCTCGTTGGTGAGAATACGCTGGACGGCTTTGTATGTCCATTTTGCGGTATCGCTGGTTTTGAAGACGGTATCAAACTTCACACCGGCGGAATGCTTGTATTCCATTGGGGACAGGACGCCCATCTGGTTCAGACGCTTTGCAATACGTCCGATGGAGAAGCCGTCCTTGTACATGGAAAAGATCATCTGCACATATTCGCTGACCGCTTCATCCACGATGAGCTGGTTTTTGTTCTCCGGCGATTTCATGTAGCCGTAAGGCGCGAACGAGCCGACGAACTCACCGCTCTTCTGCTTGACTTCCAGACTGCTTCGGATTTTCATGGAGATGTCCTTGCAGTAAGAATCGTTAATCAGGTTTTTGAACGGGATAACAAAGGAGTCGGACTGCGGATCACCGGTCAGACTGTCATACGCATCATTGATTGCGATGAAGCGTATGCCGAGCTGCGGGAATATCTTCTCAATGTAACGTCCGCCGTCGATGTAGTTTCTTGAGAAGCGGCTGAGATCCTTGACTACAATGCAGTCAAGCGCACCCTTGCGGATTGCCTCTTCCAGCTTTTTGAACTGAGGACGATTGAAGGAAACGCCGCTGTAACCGTCATCCACAAACGGCTCACAGACAAGCTCTAAATCATCGTGCCTTGCAATGTAGTCCTCGCAGATGGCTCTCTGGCTGGCGATGGAGTTGCTTTCTACTTTGTCTCCATCCTCACGGGACAGACGGCAGTAGATCGCCGTGCGGTAAACCTTGTCTGGCATAAAAATAACCTCCGTTTTTCTGTTTGGTGTGGTACATCAAATCAGAAAGACGAAGGCTTGCTTCAACTCTTATGAGAGGAACACGAAAACGCCACATGACCATCTAGGCAAGCGGCTTAATCCGTATTCTTCTTTTTTTGACCGATTTCATTATACCACAGGCTCAATCGCTTGTCCATAGAACCGGGTGAAAAGATTCAGACTGTTCATAAATCAAAGACCTCTCAGATAGTGTTCCAGACAATCTTCCATTGTCGTGTCCGTCTCGGCGAAGCTGATCTTCACCACAGTTTTCCCGTCCAGATAACAATAGGGATTTCTGATCTGCTTGATGAACTCCCTCAGCCTGTCCTCTCGCGGTGCCGCAGGATCAAGCCGGATGCTGCTTCTCTGAACGAGTGTGCTTCGGTCAACCGTTTTCGGGCTGACGCTTTTCATTGTTTCAATGCCCATCATATTCTAAGCACCTCCTGTTTCGTGGAATTATTCAGGACAAAAGGATATGGCAGAGCATCTTGTGAAGACACTCTGCCACATAGTTTTCATCCTGAAACTATATAGTAAGTTTCTTTTGGGTTTGTTTCATTGTCCGGCATATTTGCAGCTCGCGCCCCTGCCAGAAGAACTTTGCAGTTCCGGGAATGCTGCGGACTACCAATGGTCAATCGGTATCATGGGACTCTCACCCCTCC
>OHGX01000889.1_pt1 | contig 12378 bp, 9 predicted proteins | sample 1567841 | NCBI WGS metagenome assembly OHGX01 (sample SAMEA3879587, study PRJEB24766) | human gut metagenome | biome: human-associated habitat; feature: feces | place: USA | collected 1985/1987 | reverse complement strand
ACATGACACATACACCACTCTCTCCGGTGACAGCTTGACAACCGATGATAAAAATGCCTCGTCGCTGCCGGTTCTTGGAGGATCCATTATGACAACATCCGCTTTCTCACCCTTTTGTGCCATCTCGACCATGAATTTTCCGGCATCGTCATTGTAGAAGCGGATATTTCTGATGTCGTTTCGCTTTGCATTGGTGACTGCATCGCGGATTGCATCACGGTTTAGCTCGACCCCGATGACTTCACCTGCATTTTTCGCTGCTATGATGCCTATGGTTCCGGTGCCGCAATATGCATCGATTACGCGCTCCTTGCCGGTGAGGTGTGCCTCATGAATGGCTTTTTCGTATAAAAGCTCCGTCTGTACCGGGTTCACCTGATAAAACGAGCTTGGTGAGATGCGGAAGGTGCAGCCGCACAGCTTATCCTCTATGAAGCCCTTGCCATAAAGCGTGATGTTTCTGTCTCCAAGCACCATACTTGTCTTTTTATCATTCACGTTGAGCACCACTGTCGTGATATTGGGATGCTTTTTCCTGAGTGCTTTTACGAAATTGTTCTTCGATGGAAGTATCGGCGATGCCAGGACAAGCACTACCATTATCTGCCCTGTTGCATAACCCTTTCTTACAAGCACATGTCTGAGAAGGCCATAGCCGGTGTCCTCATCATAGGTCTTTATCCTGAATGAGCGGAGCATATCCTTTATGTCCCTTATTATCTCATCCGACTCCTGCTCCTCTATCATGCAACTTTCGATATCCACCACATCATGTGTGTTTTTCCTGTAGGCTCCCGCCACGATCTGACCGCGCCTTGTACAGTCAAAGGCTGCATGAACCTTGTGACGATAATAGAGCGGATTTTTCATGCCGACAATCGGCTCCACAAAACAAAAAGGCTTTAGCAGCTTTTTCATGTATGCCTGCTTTGTTTTTAACTGTTCCTTATATTCTACGCCCTGATAGTCGCAGCCGCCACATTTCTTTGCATACGGACATGCGTTATCGCTTTTTGCCCGGCTGCTTTTCTCCTTTAGTCTCGGCTGTCCGTTGGCTTTTTTGTATTTCTTCTCATTACGCGTGGTTTTTTCCCTGTAATTGCCTTGATTTCCCGCCATATCTGCGCTCCTTAAAATCAGCTGTGCTGATTACTTGCCGTATGTATTATATAAATACACATGATTATCTATACAGTGCCATCCGCTTGAAGCGCCTGCTGTCACACATATATATGTCTTTCCGCTTGCTGCCTTCTCATAGCTGACCGCACAGTTGCCGGACTGATTTACAAAACCTGTCTTTGCACCGATTACCTCGCCACTTGTCATCCTGTCCTCTATTCGGCGCAGGAACAGATTTGATATGTTCAGATTCTCAGGATGCTGCGGTGTTGCAGCCGTGCTGTATGTATGATTTGAAAGTACTGTTTTACAAATGTCGTCCTGCATCGCTGCCTGCATGATGACCGCCATATCATAGGCTGTGCTGTAATTGTTCTCATCATATATGCCGACAGGGTTTGCAAAATGTGTGGTCTGGCCTATACCAAGCTCTGCTGCCTTCTGGTTCATCATATCGACAAATGCTTCCATGGAGCCTGCTGTATAAACCGCAAGCTGATATGCCGATTCTCCACCTGATGGCAGGATGGTTCCGTTAAACACATCGCGAAGAGGCACCTGCTCACCGTCTAAAAAGCCTGTTGTACTGCAATCATGCACATATGAATAATCTGTGGCTTCTCTTGTAATTGTAACAACCTCGTTGAGCTTGTTTTCTATCACAGCCTGCCTGTCTATTTCGGAGTTTTCATTCTCCGCTGCAGCAATTGCATTTTTCTCAGCCTGCTCTGCTGCTACAAGCACTGTCATAACCTTTGTCATGGAAGCCGGGTACATTTTCTCATGAGCATTTTTTCCCGCAACAACTGTGCCGTCCTGCTCATCAATCACTACGGCATAAGAGCTCTCAAGCTCATCTCCGATTGCTGCTGTAGCATCAGACTCCTTTGGCACAAAAAGCTCCTTTGCTTCCTCTGTCTCACTTACCTGCTCAGTCACACCGGTCACATTTTCTGTGGCCGTTCCTGTGTCTTTTGCCTTATTACTGTCTTTTTTTGTTTTATTAAAGCACGATATAACTATTATAATCGCTATAACGACTATCACAGCCACTATTCCTACAAGCTTAATCTGTGAAGCTCGTGTATTTCGTCTGCGGCGTCTGTAATTTTTTCTGCTATTATTTCTCATATCCAATCCCTGTCTCGTTGTAACTATTCATCCCACGTACATTCGCAAAGCCGCACTATACTTGTGCTTTTTTGTTCTCAGTGATTCTGAATAATCACATTTCATTTTATACTGTAACCTACTTAGTATACTCCCTATCCGGAAGCTGTGCAATAATTATCGCAATAAACATGAGCACACATCCAAAAATTTCTCTGCCACCTAGCATCTGGCCAAGCAGAATCCATCCTGCAATCACAGAAACCACCGACTCAAGGCTCATCGCCACCGATGCCACCGCCGGATTTAAGCCCTTTTGTCCGACAATCTGCAGCGTATAGCCCACTCCGCTTGAGAAAATACCGGCATAGAGAATCGGAATCCATGCATCCCAGGTGCAAAGCGACTGTGCCCACTGCGCTATACCGCCTGTAGACGGTCTCATATCTGTAAAAATCATCACTATACATGAGCCAAGTCCGGTGACAAAAAACTCAATACATGAGAGTCTGACCGCATCTACCTGTGATACGAAATGGTCAATCACAAGTATCTGTATCGCAAAGCACAATGCCCCTGCCAACAGGAGCAAATCCGAGCCACTAAGTGAAAATGCCCTATTCATGCACAGAAAATACATGCCTATCAGTGCAATAAATACACCTATCCATATTTTGACTCCGCATTTTCTTTTAAGGAAAATCCCTAGTATAGGCACCATAAGTATATATGTAGCTGTAAGAAATCCTGCCTTGCCGGATTCTGCGCCCATGCTGATTCCAAGCTGCTGCAGGTTGCTCGCAAAGAAAAGTGCTATTCCACAGCAGCTTCCGGCTATCCAAAGCTCTTTCTTTTGCTTTTTGCTTTCAGGTCTGTTTACCGTCAGCTCTTTCTTATCCAGTATTTTTATGACCGGCAGAAGGCAGAGCGCACCAATAAGGAAGCGGATGCCGTTGAATGAAAATGCTCCAACTGCATCCCCTCCCTTTGACTGCGCTACAAAGGCTATTCCCCAGACTATATCTGCCAAAAACAAAATAAAGACATGTCTTGTCTTTGAGGCTGTATTCATTATAATAGTTCCTCCGTGTTATCAAAATCAGAGATATTATATCACCGTCTGCCTTGAATTACATACTTAAATATGCTGTTACATATCGTTTGTATATGAAATTATACAAAAAACAGGCGGCAAACACCCTCTTTGGGTATTCGCCGCCTGTCTTTATATCTTATTGCGTAACACGATTATTTACGCTATTCTGCCAGCTTAAAATGCTTTATCTCTCCGTTTCCTGCCACATAGAAATCATTATCCTTGTAAATGCCTCTGTAGCCTTCTGTGTTTTTATAAGTCAGTGCCTGCTGCTCCAAAAGACTAAAGCCGTTTTCACTGTCATACGAAAACAGATAGTAGTCATTCGCAGTAAATCCTATCAGATTTTTCTCCGGGTCAGCAAGAATAGCCTTGTAGTTGTATACAAACTCATTACTCCAGCTCTCAGAACTGTCGATAAGCTTCTGGTTCACCTCAACCGGCTTTGTCGGATCACTCACATCAAACATAGTAAGCTTTATCTTACTCTGCTGCGAATCACCATAGCCTATTCCAAGTACGTGCGTATCATCCCACATATGCAGATATTCAGAAAATCCACTCACCTCAAGCTCTCCCAAAAGCTTTGGTGCTGTCGGATTAGATATGTCTGCTACAAAAAGAGGATCCGTCTGCCTGTATGTGATGAAATATACGTATTTTCCAACAAAGCGGGCTGCGTATATACTCTCCCCGCGTGCAATCTCGTTTATCACACCGACCTCATTCATATCCTTATCCAGCACATGAAGTGAATTGACAGGCTGGCTGCCGGTATTTGAGGTTGGAAGCACATACAGATATCCTCCCTGCTCATTTATTGCGAATTTATCGTTAAGATAACCATTCACTGAGGTTGTCTCCCCGGTCTTCATCACTCCGTCTTCAAACGAAATTTTGCTGATTTTGGTAAGCTCACGGCTTGCACTCCAATCAGAATGATACAGATACATAGCATTGCTAGAAACGTACACCTCGCCGCTATTATTCATAATGCATTTTGCATCTATCGTCTTATCAGGTTTATTCACATCAAAGCTCGAAATAACTGTGCCTGAGTATGTATCCTCTCCTATATAGAAGCAGTCATAGCTTATCACTTTGCCATTTACCTGAGGCACCCATTTCTCCAGATTATCCTCCTGCAGCGCCACATTTTTATTCATATCGGAGGTCTTTATATATGTGTCTGAAAAAACATATACCGTATTGCCAATTTTGCGCGATGTATTGTAAAATCCATCCTGACGCGCTTTACCTATAAGCACCGGTTTCGTCGGGTCAGCTATATCATAGCTATAGCATATAGTCTCATCCTTATCGCCCGCATGGTTTGATATAATAAGCATTTTTCCGTCACTGATATAAAGCTCCTCTACAGTATCTGACGGTACCTCAAAATCAGGACGAAACAGCGTCTCTTCCCCCGGCTTTCCATTTGAAATATCCGTGATGGATATCTGACCATCCTCGACCATGTAAATGTACTTTCCGTCCGTCTTTACCACATCACTCTCATCAACGCCCTCTGTCATCACGTTGGTGGTTGAATACTCTGTTTTGGCTGCCGCCTCCTGCTTATTTGCAGACGATGCATCAGACGTAATTCCTGTTGCATCCGCACTCTCCAGCAAGTCTCCAGATGCAGTATTCCTTATGGAAGCCTCAGCTTTTTTTGCCACATCATACAATTTCCCGTAATCAGAGGCCGATTCATAATCCCCAAGCTTTGCACCGCTCTTTATCCCTGCATAGACATTATTCTGTGCATTATTCTGAGAAATCACATTTGCAGTTTTTGTTTCCAGCTCATCTATACGGTTATTAAGCCGCACAACCTCCGTGCCTAAGACTGCAACAACAAGGACTGCCGCCACTGTGGCAAGCGCTTTTGCTGCCCGTGCAAATTTTTTGTGCTTTTTCCTGTTTTTGTCTTCTTTTCCGCCGTGATGGGTTTCATGATTTTTTACATAAATTTCATCACTGTACCCGGCCGATTCTCCGGTCGGCTGCGCTTCTTCAATTATTTGGTCATCAATATAATTTAAACCATCAAATAAATCCTTTTTCGTCATAGATATACGCCCTCCTCATCCAGATATTTTTTAAGCTCTGCCCTTATCCGAAACAGTGTGGTCTTTACGCTGCTTTTGCTCCTGCCGCTCATATCTGCCAGCTCATCAATCGTCATGCCATACCAGTAGCGTCTCACGAAAAGCACTCTCTTTTCCGTCTCCAGTCCGTTCAGAAAATCCGATAAACACCTTCCAATGTCCGACAGCTCGCCCTCGTATTTTGCATTGCTGTCTGCAAGGCACTCCTCAAGCTCATCAAGCATACAGTTCATGTTGGAATTTCTCTTTGAAGCATTATTCCAGTCAATCCTGTCGCAGACGATATTGCGGCATACCCTGTAAAGCCAGGAAAGGAAACGCATAGGGCGCTCCGGCGGTATCTTGTTCCATGCTGCTATGTATGTGTCATTTACGCATTCCAGCGCATCCTCATGTGCTACCATAGTGTCTGCAAACCGGGTAAGCTTCGCTCCGTACATCTGCGAGGTCGCACTGACAGCCTGCTGGTTGCGATCAAAATACATATCAAGTATCTGTTCCTGTGTGTACATTTTCCGCAAACCTCCCTTCTATATATTATGTAGGATTTTGTTTGGTGGGGGTTACATTTCATCATTAATTCTTTAAAATTTCCCTTATGTAAACTTTAAGCCTAGCCTCTAGGAAATAAAGCTTATAGTGCTGAATAATTGAATTGTATCATATTTAGTCTTAGTTTAAATATCAAAAAAGGAAGATTCTCCTTAGAATCTTCCTCATATGAATTCAAATAGTAATATTTAATTGTTCTTCTTTGCCATAACCAGTGCAACCACCGCAAGAACTGCATTTATCAGACACCAGCCTGCCCATATAGCAAGATCCGAAAAACTTCCATAACCCGCAAATCCGATAATTGCTGCCAATCCAAATAGTACTATGAGTGCGATATTCCCACCCTTGCCTAAGGATTTTCTCGTAGCGATTGAAACAATTCCACCTGCAAGCATAAGAATTGCCACAATTATTCCTGCACTTCCCGATGCCTCACCATTGGCCTCCAATGCATTAGATACTCCTGCAGCGCATGACTGAAATGATACAAAAACAAATAAAATTATTGATAAAATACCTGAAACTAATTTCCAAACCTTCATGATGAATTTCTCCTATCTATTAAATATTGCGTAGCTCTACTGTTTAATAATCATACTTTCATATGATGTTTAAATTATTTACTGTGCCGTAAATGTTATCGCATCTGAATCCGCTATTGTATCGTAGCTCTCAGCATTGTATATATGGAATTTAAGCTCCACCTGATCAACCGACGTGATTCCGTTTGCCTCAAGATCACTTGACATAATGGTTATATCATCTATCGACTTCTTTCCGTCATATACTGTGGTTGAAAACAGCGGTGTCATCATATATCCATTGATAGACATATTGTCCACGTTTATTCCGACATTCTGACCTGAGGTGTTTTCGATGTAAAGTAAAATTGCTGTTCCCCAGAAGGAATTTTCATCAACTGTTTTTCCAACAATCCTTACACCATTTGCATTGTAAAGCTCCTGTCCCTCATCGTTTGGTGTCGTATCCATGTTTGCAAATTCAGAGGTCTCAAGCTTTGAATATACATTCTTGAAAAGATTATCCCAGTTTGAATCGTATGCGTGGAAATACATCTCAATTTGTCCTACTGTATCTATTCCGGCTGCTTTAAGCTCTGTTGACGATAAATACATAACCTCATTCGACTTCTTTCCTGCCGCAACATCCGCGCTGAACAGATCTGTGATCATATAATCGTTCACGATAAGTGCATCACAGCCTATTGTATAGTCCTTGGCCGAATTATTTTCAACCAGAAGCTTAATTCCATCTCCCCATATGCTGTCCGTCACATATTCAGTCGCAGTTATTTTGATGCCATCCTGGTCTACAAGCACCTGCTCATTGATGCTCTCATCTGCTGATGCCTGATCTGCGCCGCCTCCATTAGTTCCGCTGCTCTCCGCGCCTCCACCGGCCTCTGTTGCGCTTCCCGGTACAGCTATGCTCTTTTTGGGCCCTGTGTCCGAGCTGCATCCCAATAATGTAAAAGTGATTGCTGTGATACTCAGTACAAGAGCCAGTAAATTAGTTCTTTTTTTCATGGTTAAGTCCTCCTCTGTAAATTGTAGGACTATTATACCATCACAGTATGAATACTGTTCTCCCCGCAGCGGTGGTAAAATTATATTCTAAACCTACTCCTGCACACCACTTGTCCTGAGCATTTCCATACCATTTTTGCTGAGTAATTCGTTCACTTCTATGATTCCACCCGGACGTTCCTTAAAAATAAGCATAAGAAAAGCATCTCTCAGGATTTTTGCATAGAGCTGCGGCATCTCGTATTTTCTCAAGGCTCTCTGTGTCTGCTCCAATGTAAGCTCTACAGCATAACATATCCTCAGGATAATATCCCTCTGCCTGGTATGTTTTTCGCCTGACAGAAGCTTGTAGCCGTATTTTTCCGGAATATCAGCCTTCAAAAACACCATCTGCTGTGTTATTCTCTTTTCCTTAAGCAAATCCTTTATGTACTCCGAAAATGCATTTTGCTCCGGATCCATGCTGCCTTTCTGCTCAACACAAAATTTATCAAAATCAGATATATGAGTTTTTCCAAGGATATCATCCAATTCTTTTGTATTTTTTTGCTTCATAAATTTCTCCTATCTGTTATACTTGTACTTGTAACTATTCCTACCTCACTAGCGATACCTGAAAGGATACATGCACCATGAGCGATTACAAAATAATCTCAGCCTTAAATGAAGAGCACAAGGTTTATCTGGTTCAATCTGCGCTTTCCGGCAATATTTATGTCCAGAAAATCCTTGATGTATACAATATCCGCGTGTACGAATACCTTTATCGCAATCCTGTGGCCGGTATTCCGCGCCTTATCAATTACTATGAAGATGGCAACCAGCTTATCGTAATCGAAGAATATATAAGCGGAACCTCCCTGCAGGAAAAAATAGACAACTCTGACCTTAGTGTTTCCGATATCAGAAGCTACATGATTATGCTCTGCAATATACTTGAAGCTCTGCACTCGATGACTCCGCCTATAATCCATCGCGATATAAAGCCCTCAAATATCATAATCACCAGTTATAACTATGCCATGCTTTTAGATTTCAATGCCGCAAAACAATTTTCAGGACAAAACGAATCTGATACCGTGCTGATTGGCACCCCCGGATATGCAGCTCCCGAGCAGTATGGCTTTGGCTCTTCATCTCCGAAAACAGACATATATTCTCTCGGCATAGTACTGCGCGAAATGCTTGGCAGCATCACTCCGGTTCCCAACATTGCTCCAATTCTGCACCGGCTTAACATGATTGCAGATAGGTGTACTCAGATGACACCAGCCGCAAGATACCAGTCTGTGGCAGAGTTAAAAAATGCCGTATCGCAGTCATATTATCCTGCGCAGCACAGCACTTCTGCTGCCGGTAATTCAAGTCAATATGCACATCAGAACCATGATAATGCAGCCAATGCCGATACTGCTAAACGAGATATCCACGACAGTGCTTCCCGTTTCCTCCCACCCGGATTTCGCACGAGAACTCCATGGAAAATGCTGCTATCCTCAGTCGCATATCTGTTCATAATATGGCTTTGCCTGACATTGGAAATAGAAAATACTTACGGAGCAAAGCTGTGGCTTGAAAGGATTTTTTGCCTTGGTATGTTCATATTTGCAATTTTCTGTGGCTTTAACTATCTCAATGTACAAAATATACTGCCACTTTGCAAGAGCAAAAACCGCTTCCTGCACTATGTCGGCATAATACTGCTTGATGTGGCAGTGATTTTTGCTCTATTTGTGATTATGTTCATTATAGAATCTGTTGCATTCCCTATAAAATGATTTTTTATATCATAGCACATAAAAATAAGCCATGTTCTCACCGCTGTGGTGGTAACATGGCTTATATATTATTTTTTCAGTTGATTTTGTTAATATCTTTTCTTTTTGTTCATCTGTCCACTCATAATCATAAGTCTCATTAATTACTTAGTTTTATCTGAATAATTCCAGCGTCCACTATATCACCAATTTCATAATTTTCCACATCAACTACTATTATTTTAATGGCCACTGTTTTGTAAGCCTTATGCTGTGTATACAACTATGAAATCTCCAAAACTACTATCAATAAATAATGACTTTACTCTTTACGATAAAAATCGGTGATTATTATATAAGCGTGCGCAATTTCTTTACAAATTTGCTTAGAAGTAAAAAGCTCATGGCAAAAAATCACCATTAAATAGGACTAGCATTGATTGGTTTCAGTATATATCTTTTTATATATTCATTCAGATAAAATGTTGAAATGAGCTACTATAAACAAAATACCTTATGGTCATTGTGAAGCTAGATGTAACATATATTTAAGAGTATTGAAATGTTATTCATCCTTATTAATATCAGCTATTCAGCAATGAAACCTCTTCCATACATGGATAAAAAAATATAGCCTGCCAAAATAAAGGCATTCATAAATTCCATTTTACGTTCATTTAAGAAATTCACAGTCATGTATTTTTACCGCTTTCGTGCAAAATGCCAACATCTCAATAAAATCGGCATCTATCATAAATTCTATAAAACAAGCAGTTTTTTGGTAAGAGATTATTATTGAAGCTGTAAAGCTGTGTTATATAATATAACCATATTGATTGCACTTAATAATACTATAGTTGTAAGTAAACTTCCTTCCAGTCCGAATGTTCCTCCACTAAATATTTCACAATTGCTGATTTTAAATATAAATATGCTTTGTGATTGTGCCATTCCCGATACATTAAAACCATAAATATTTCCTTGTATAAAATTCCACATGCTATGTATTGCACTAATGCCCCAAATATTTCCAGTTTTCAATAAATAGATTGACTCGAATATTCCAAATAATATCAAATTTAATAAAGCAAGTACTTGAAATCCATTATTGAAACCATGTGTTAATCCAAATAAAATAGAATTAACCATCACCGCTACAAATATGGTATTTTTTCTGATTATAGATATCATGAAAAATCCACGAAATACTAACTCTTCGTAAAATCCCTGCAACAAAAATCCGCCAAGAAATAAGAATATACTTTTTTTATCCAAATTCACATTGAATCCATTAAAAATAAAAGTATTGAAAAGAACTCCCATCCATACTAAGGCTGATATCAGCATGGCACCTACACACGCACCTTTTATATACTGCTTGCATACATGTCTTTTCATAAAACCCATACTCATAAAAGTTCTTTTTTCAATGCAGCAACAATACAATACAACCAAACCAATTCCCAAAGCACATTCATATAATTGAATAATCATGGATATCTCTTCGTTAATCACCGACTTCTGAAATAATGCAGCTTTTATTGCCTCCCCCGCAAATACCATTATCAAATTTATAGGTGTAAGAACAGCCAAGAATTTCAATATTTCAATCCAAACCCTATTTCCTCTTCCTGTTTTTCTTACCTCATCAACCAATGTAATATTTTCCTGTTTATATAACATAACTTTTTCCTTTTATTCTGATATAAAAAAGTCACAGAACCCAGTAATATATCATTTTCATATCCCGACATTCGCATATTCGTTATATTATTTCCGCCGAAATACTTTATCATTCTTTTTTTGACAATGCACAAAGAGAAAGAATAAATGCAACGACAGCCCAAAAAACAACTACTATCAAATCTGACAGACTTATAGACTTCGCCAAAAATAACGCAGACCTTATTAAATTACTTATAGGAACAAATGGCAGCACATTATAAATATACATAGACCACTCCGGGAGTCTTTCCGCTGGTGAAAAAAGCAGTCCACCTATCATAATTACCTGTGTTGCCAATGCCATTGCACTAGGTGGAAGCCAGTAGGCAATACAAAATCCGATACAAATCAATGTAAACTGTGTAAGCAATATAATCAGGCAACTTTGTCCCGTTATATTTAGATTTATATCAAAACGCAGTACCGAAGCAATACAACCCATAATCACGCCCGGAACTGATGCAATTCCCCATATGATAATATCTGCTAACAAAATAATGCTTCTTGAAACTGGAAGCGTTCTTTGATATTCAAATATCCCATTTTGTTTTGCCTCACTTACAATCTGTGGTGCTAAAACACATCCGACCGCAATCATGCCTAAAGTCAATGCCCCGGACGATAAATAAACAACCGATGTATCATCAAGCTGTGGAAGAAATAGTGCCATTCCACATATTATTGCAATCGCAAATGCAGCCTGTGCCACACTGAATACCGGCACCAGATATTTGTGTCTTATCAAGCTCCAAAATATCACTCCTTTAAGTTTTGTCAAATAAGATGCCTGCGGGTTTGATAATGTTTCTTTATTCTCCATCTATCATACCTCCATATTGCATATCCAATGTTGCAGATGTAAACTTATAATTCAAAACTTTTCCCTGTCTTATAAGCTCCATCAGCCAATTAACAGCATTTGAAACCTGATTTTCAGACAAGGTAAGAACCAACTGCATTTCATCTTCTTTATATTCACTGGTTTCGGCTTCCGGTAGATCGTGCAACTCGTCCGTATCATGCAGGGATACTATCATTACATTTGAAACGTAGTCATTACTAATAACAGCCGTAGAATCGTCACGAATTATACGACCTTTATTCAGTAAAATATATCTGTCTGTATACTGTTCAACTTCAAGTAGATTATGGGTGACAACAAAAATCATATGCCCCTCTTTTGCTAGTTTTCTCATATACTGCCATGTCAACTTACGTCTTATTGGATCAACATCATTTGTGGGCTCGTCAAGCAGAATTATGTCTGATGGGTATGCCACTGCCATTGCAAAAGAGGTCAGTCTCTGTAAACCACCGGATAATTTATTTCCTGCCTGGTCAGCCCACTGCTC
>OHGX01000870.1_pt1 | contig 12608 bp, 4 predicted proteins | sample 1567841 | NCBI WGS metagenome assembly OHGX01 (sample SAMEA3879587, study PRJEB24766) | human gut metagenome | biome: human-associated habitat; feature: feces | place: USA | collected 1985/1987 | reverse complement strand
AGCATCGTTATTAATAACGTTAGCTACATTATTGATAAGCTTGATTGTCTGCTTAGCAATCTTGTATCCTGCTGCTGCCTTGGCACCAAAGATAAATGTCCTTGGAACCATATCATAATCAGGATTTCTCTTAATCTGATTGTACAAATACATAACATGTAAGATATTAAGTAACTGTCTCTTATATTCATGAAGTCTCTTAACCTGTACATCAAAGATAGAATTAGGATCAACATCAATTCCGTTATTTTCCTTGATATACTTGGCAAGACGAACCTTGTTCTTATACTTAATCTGCATGAAATCCTGCTGAGCCTTAGGATCATCAACATAGAGCATAAGCTTTTCAAGCTGGCTTAAATCTGTAACCCATCCATCACCAATCTTATCTGTAATCCAGTCAGAAAGAAGTGGGTTAGCATGCTTTAAGAATCTTCTCTGAGTAATACCGTTAGTCTTATTATTAAACTTCTCTGGCATCATTTCATAGAAATCTCTTAACTCCTGCTTCTTTAAGATTTCTGTGTGGAGCTTTGCAACACCATTAACAGAATATCCGGCAACAATTGCAAGATTAGCCATCTTAACCTGTCCGTCATAGATAATAGCCATCTTACGAACCTTCTCCTGATTTCCAGGATATTTAGCCTTAATCTCTTCTACGAAACGACGGTTAATCTCTTCTACAATCTGGTAAATTCTTGGAAGAAGTCTTGAGAACAACTCAATAGGCCACTTCTCAAGTGCCTCAGCCATAATTGTATGATTGGTATATGCACATGCCTTGTTGGTAACTTCCCATGCTTCATCCCATGTGAGTTTCTCGTCATCCATAAGAATTCTCATAAGTTCTGCTACCGTAACTGTCGGATGCGTATCGTTAAGCTGGAAGCAGATTTTCTCATAAAGCTTTCTTACATCATCATGTGTCTCTTTGTATTTGGCAACTGCTCTCTGAACACTTGCTGATACGAAGAAATACTGCTGCTTAAGTCTTAATTCCTTACCTGCATAATGGTCATCGCAAGGGTAAAGGACTTCGCAGATAGTTTTTGCAAGGTTCTCCTGCTCAACTGCCTTGTGGTAATCACCTTTGTCAAAAGAATCAAGGTTGAACTCCTGGATAGGCTCTGCATCCCAGATTCTTAATGTGTTTACAATATTATTGCCATATCCGACAACCGGAAGATCATAAGGTACGGCGCGTACACACTGGTATCCTTCCTGTACGAAATTGTCTCTTCCCTTATCATCAACATAAGATCTTACATATCCGCCGAATTTAACTTCAACCGCATATTCAGGTCTCTTGATCTCAAATGGGTTACCATCTCTTAACCAGTCATCCGGAATCTCAATCTGATATCCGTTCTCAATCTTCTGTGCAAACATACCGTATCTGTATCTGATTCCACAGCCGTATGCCGGATATCCGAGTGTTGAAAGTGAATCGAGGAAACATGCTGCAAGACGTCCGAGGCCACCGTTTCCGAGTGCCGCATCCGGTTCCTGATCTTCTATAACATTAAGGTCAAAACCAAGCTCATCAAGTGCTTCTTTAACTTCCTTGTAACATGTAAGGTTAATCATGTTGTTGCCGAGCGCACGTCCCATGAGGAATTCCATCGACATATAGTACACTGTCTTGGCATCCTCTTTCTCAAATTCCCTATGAGTTGCAATCCATCTGTCGATTATATAATCCTTAACCGTATATGCAACTGCCTGAAAAACCTGCTGTTTGCTTGCTTCGTCAATTGTCTTTCTGTACATGTTCTTGACATTTGACACTACCTGTTTTTTGAAATCTTCTTTGTCAAACTCCATTTTCTCCATCCTGATTTCTCCCTTTGTTTAATTTTTGGAAACACCCAATGTAACTGTCTCGCCATTGATATTCCATTCCTTAGAGTAACCTTTTATTTCTCCAGATATTATGTCGGTTGCAAGAACCTCCGCCTTAACGGTATCTGAATTTTTATCCAGAAGCGCGGCAATTTTATCATTACCTTCCGAAGAAACGGTAATCTTATCCATTACTTCAAATCCTGCTTCTTTTCTCATGGTCTGTATCTTACTGATAAGCTCCCTTACAAAGCCTTCTTCAATAAGTTCAGGAGAAAGATTTGTATCAAGAACAACCGTCACGCCGTTATCGCTTGCCGATTCAAAGCCTTCTGTCTGTGCAATATCAATAAGAAGATCATCCTTGGTAAGTTCAACTTTCTCTCCGCCAAAATCAAATGTAAGCATTCCATTGGCATTGAGCTCATCCATGGCAGCATTGCCGTCAATTGCCGAAAGAGCCTGACGGATCTGTCCGAGGAGTTTACCGTACTTAGGACCTACTGTCTTAAGCTGCGGTTTGAAGCTGTATGAGCTGTATGCTCTTACGTCATCCGTAAATTCCACTGCCTTAACGTTAAGTTCATCCTCAATAATTTCCTTGAAAAATTCCGGAACTTCAAAAGGTGCCTTAACATACATTTTGCCGATAGGCTGTCTGTTCTTGATATTGGCTGCATTACGGCACGCACGTCCGATAACAACGATTTTAAGAACTTCATCCATATTCTTCTCAAGCTCTTTATCAATATATGTTTCGTCAGCTACAGGATAATCACAAAGATGTATGCTCTCCGGTGCATCCTTATCGATACTCTTGACAAGATTGAGATAAATTTCCTCTGTCATAAACGGTATCATAGGAGCTGCTACCTTGCAAAGTGTTACAAGACAGGTATAAAGTGTCATGTAAGCATTTATCTTATCCTGCTCCATTCCCTTAGCCCAGAAACGTTCTCTTGAACGTCTTACATACCAGTTGCTGAGGTCGTCAACAAATTCTTCAAGAACTCTTGTCGTCTCCGGAATCTTATAATCGTTAAGATAAGAATCCACTGATTTCACAAGTGAGTTGAGCTTACTTAAAATCCACTTATCCATTACGGAAAGTTTATCATATTCAAGCTGGTATTTGGTTGCGTCAAATTCATCTATATTCGCATAAAGCACGAAAAATGCATATGTGTTCCAGATTGTTCCGAGGAATTTTCTCTGTCCTTCGGTAACGGCCTTATCGTAAAATCTGTTCGGAAGCCATGGTGCCGAATTTGAGTAGAAATACCATCTGATTGCATCTGCGCCATGTGTTTCAAGAGCATCAAACGGATCAACCGCATTGCCCTTTGATTTACTCATCTTCTGGCCGTTCTCATCCTGTACATGTCCGAGAACGATTACGTTCTTATACGGTGCCTTATTAAACAGCAATGTTGATTCTGCAAGCAGTGAGTAGAACCATCCTCTTGTCTGGTCAACAGCCTCACTGATGAAGTCAGCAGGGAAGTGCTTCTCAAATATATCCTGATTCTCAAACGGATAGTGCCACTGTGCAAATGGCATTGATCCTGAATCGAACCAGCAATCAATAACCTCTGTAACTCTGTGCATCTGCTTGCCACACTCAGGACACTTGATGGTTACAGCGTCGATGAACGGACGGTGAAGCTCGATGTCCTCAGGGCAGTTGTCACTCATTGAGCGGAGCTCTTCCTTTGATCCGATGGCATGTCTGCAGCCGCACTCACACTCCCAGATGTTCAGCGGAGTACCCCAGTAACGATTTCTTGAAAGTCCCCAGTCCTGAACGTTCTTCAGCCAGTCGCCGAAACGTCCCTTACCGATGCTCTCCGGGATCCAGTTTACAGTGTCATTATTCTTAACCAGCTTGTCTCTTACCGCTGTCATCTTGATGAACCATGTATCTCTTGCGTAGTAGATAAGTGGTGTGTCACATCTCCAGCAGTGTGGATACTCATGCTCGAACTTAGGCGCATCGAAGAGAAGTCCTCTTGCGTCCAGATCCTTGAGTACCTCAGGGTCTGCATCCTTTACGAACATTCCGGCAAATGGAGTCTCCTCAGTGAGGTCACCCTTGCCATCTACAAACTGTACAAATGGAAGATCGTAGTTTCTTCCGACATTTGCATCGTCCTCACCAAATGCAGGTGCGATATGAACGATACCGGTACCATCTGTCATAGTTACATAAGTGTCACATGTGATGAAGTGGCCCTTCTTGTGCTGCTTTTCACATACAGGCTTTACGCACTCATAGAGCGGCTCATACTCCTTGTACTCAAGATCCTTACCGACATATGTCTCAAGAACCTCGTATGCAGGAACTGCTGCCTGATCGTCTGCTGCTTCCTTTGCAAGACCGCCGAGAACCTTGTCTGCAAGCGCCTGTGCAAGATAATATGTGTAGCCGTCTGCTGCCTTAACCTTCACGTATGTCTCATCTGGATTTACACAGAGTGCTACGTTTGAAGGAAGTGTCCAAGGTGTTGTTGTCCATGCGAGGAAATATGCGTCCTCTCCGATAACCTTGAATCTTACTACTGCTGAACGCTCCTTGACTGTCTTATATCCCTGTGCAACCTCATGGCTTGAAAGAGGTGTACCACATCTTGGGCAGTAAGGCACGATCTTGAAGCCCTTGTACAGAAGTCCCTGATCCCAGATCTTCTTCAGCGCCCACCACTCTGACTCGATGAAGTCATCATGGTATGTTACATATGGATTGTCCATATCAGCCCAGAAACCTACCTTGCCTGAGAACTCTTCCCACATGCCTTTGTATTTCCATACGGACTCCTTACATTTCTGGATAAATGGCTCCAGTCCGTACTCCTCTATCTGCTCCTTGCCGTCGATTCCCAAGAGCTTCTCAACCTCGAGCTCAACAGGCAGACCATGTGTATCCCATCCGGCCTTTCTGACTACGTTATGTCCCTTCATTGTCTGATATCTAGGGATCATATCCTTGATTACACGTGTGAGAACGTGTCCGATATGTGGCTTACCATTTGCTGTTGGAGGGCCATCATAGAATGTGTATGTTGGCAGATCCTTTGTCTCTTCAACACTCTTCTCAAATACCTGATTTTCTTTCCAGAAGTCCAATACCTTCTGCTCTCTGTTCACGAATTCCAGTTTAGTCGAAACCTTGTCGTACATGTCGTCTTTCCTTTCTGTGATAAATATAAAAAAGCCCTTCGTCGTAATCAGGACGAAGGGCTTTGAGTTCGTTATACCACCTATTACTTACATACTAACATATGCGCTCCCTTTAACGCAGGAAATACGTCAGAGCCTACTTGAGCAAATCTCTTTTGGTCTGCAACTCCAGAGTGATATTCCGAAAGTCTCTACTGTCACCGGGCTCGCACCGCCCCCGGCTCGCTGCTGATCTCGCAGACTCCGTACTGTCTCTGTCATCGTTTTTAACTTATATGATCCAGAAAACCGCCTGTATAAGCCATTTCTGAACCTATCCATTCATTAGTATAGCAAGTATTTGTGGTTTGTCAATCGCAATATGCGCAAATAATTTACTATTCTACTTCTTTATAACCACATTCTTTGTTGTGCTCCATGCAGAATAGTAAGTTGTTTTTCCTACCTTCTTGAAGCTTCTGACTCTCACATAATATTTCTTCTTAGCCAATTTTGCTATTGTGACATTTGACTTTTTAGCTCCGGTCACTTTTACAGTCTTTGCCTTGGCAAAATTGCTCTTTACAGAATACTGTATCTGATATCCTCCTACCTTGGAATTTACCGACCACTTAACAGTCATCTTCTTTCCTGCCTTGTTCGTGGTCTTGGTAACCTTTGACGAAGTGATTCTCATAATGGTTTTCTGATTGCTGTCAGCCGCATTGTAACTTGTCTTGCCTGCCGTCTTGCACGCAACAATCTTATATGTGTATACCGTTCCATTTTTAGCTGACTTATCTGTATAGCTCAGTATTGTGTTTTTGTTTATATTGGCCAGCTTGCTGTACTTTCCCTTTCCAGCCTTTCTGTATACGATATATCCACCAGCTCCATTATTAAGATACATATAAAAATTTCTTACGTTTTTTATATTATCACCATGCATATACAAATACAATTTGTTTTTTATACATATTTACTACAAAACACGTTCGTATGTATCTAATATATACAAAAATCTCATGAACTGAGAAATCAATCCTCAATCCATGAGATTTATTTTCTAATATACGTAGAGATCATAGTCTACAAGATACCACTTACCGCCAGTCTTTATAACTGTGTATATGATCTCGCCATCTGATTCGTCAGTAGATCCTTTTATCTTGACATCAAGGTCCACCTCGTAGCACTTGTCAACCGTCATGTCGACATCCAGCATGTCAAATGTATCATTTACATCCTTAAGCTTATCCTCGTCATATTCCTTCTCTGATCGGTCCTCGACCTTGATACTCTTGACCTTGCCTACCTCATCTACCATGTCGCTGACCTGCTCGTTGAATGTATCCTTGACATAGTCATCACTGCCTGTATAGCTTCTTATCCTGTTATACAGCTTGTAATATTCCTTGTCCATCAGATCAACCATGGCATCGGCATCGCCTTTTTCATAGGCTGTCACCAGCTTGTCTCCGACCTTCTTGGCACTTCTCTCACCGGAACCACCCGCCAGGATCAGAACAACGACTATTATCGCGATCAGGACTGCCGCTGCGATTCCTCCTATTATTGCTATAAGCTTCTTGTTCACCTTTTTACCCGGCTCCATAACACCCGGAGTCATGCCCGGCTGCTGCTGTACTGTGGCTGACCATACTGTGGCTGCCCAAATCCTCCATACTGTCCACCTGTCGGCTGGACATTTCCACCAAACTGCTGACCCTGACCGTACTGCGGCTGACCATACTGTGTCTGTCCAAATCCTCCATACTGTCCGCCCATCGGCTGTCCAAATCCACCCGGCTGCTAATTCTGCTGTGGCTGACCCGGGTTCGGCTGCCCTTGTGCACTGTTCTGCACCGGAGAAAATGCGCTCACTCCCGGAGTCGTGAGGACAGTAGTTCCCTCGTCCTCATCGTCGTCCATATCATTAAATCCATTTACGTTATTCTCGTCCATCTTTCTCTCCTTATTCTGCTCATCCCTTTTGCTGCTCTGGAACAATAATGTTCCCATAGAATCATGGTAGCATTTTATGTCTGCCATGTCCAACCAAAAACATCACATTACCTCAATTTTTACACTTTATTACCTGTTTTCTTTCGCTATTATGTAATAAAAGGCGTTATGATGATGAACACACAGAATAAAAAACAATCCGCCACGGATACAGATTGTATCCATGGCGGATTCTTCTATTTCTTTTGATATTATCTCTTCTTTATTACAACCGATTTCTTTCCACTCCATGCGGAATAGTAAACCTTACCATCAATCTTCTTAAAGCTTCGTACTCTGACATAATATCTCTTGCCCTTAGTAAGTCGTTTGATGGTCTTACTTGTAACTGAACCTCCGTTTACATTGGCAGTCTTTGCAGATTTGAACGATGCGTTGTCTGCATACTGTATCTGATATCCGGTGGCCTTGGCTGCCTTATTATATGTAACCTTGGCTGTTCCGGCCGATGCACTTGTGAATTTCTTCAGCTTCACGGCAGGTACATAACTTCCTGTCTTCTCGCCGCCAAATGCCGAATTGTATGTCACATCGCCAAATGTCTTATAAGTTCTTATCTTATATGTATACTTTACACCCACATTTTTAGCTGTGACGTCCACGAACGATGTTGTCTCCGGATTCTGAACAACACCTGCTATCGTATATGCTTTTCCATTTACTCCTCTGTAAACAACATATCCCGATGCCGCTTTATACTTCTTCCAGCTCAACTTTATTCCATTTGCTGTGTTGTCAATGGACTCAACTTTTCTCACACCCATCTTGATGTCAAATGTGAGTGTCTTCTCCCCTTCATAGTCACCCTTGAATTTGATGACAACTTTGGCCTTGCCGATATTCTTGTTATTTGAATATGAAACGCTGTAATTTCCTGCGGCAACCTTTCTTCCCTTTGAGTCTTTGACCTCTACAGCAGGCTTCTTAGCTGTACCATCATACTCAACAGCGCTGTATGCAAGCCTGATACTCTTTATCCTGTATATACTCTGAGTTTCCTTGCTGGCTGACTTGCAGTTTTTGCACACATGCGCCTTATATCCGTCACTGGTCTGTGATGCCTTTTTCTTAACCGTCCACACCGTCTGATAATCGTGAGGAACTGTGGTCTCATCGTCTATGATAGTATCCTTTTCTCCGCAGTTATTGTCACACTTTGCCGTCTTGGTTCCCTTCTGCGAACATGTGGCATTTCCATCTGACTCATACTTTGTGAAGCTGTGTCCTGTAGCAGGGATCACCTCGGTCTCATATATATCCTCATCCTCAATGTACCTTGTCTTCTCTCCGTTCTCAGTACATGTCGGAGTCTTGGTTATGATCCATCCCTCGTCATCTCCAGCCCCAAACTTCTGGGTCTTTGACTCAGCATATATCCACTCTGATGAACCCGTATTCTTATATCTGAGATCCAGGGTCACATCTGTGTATGTGTCATTTTCCACAACAGACATGATTCCCTGAATGGTATTTCCATATGCATCTGTCCATCTTCCGCTGACAAATGGTGTCTTCTGACTCTCATTATTTGCATATGTTATCTTTATATCTCCGGTTACACTGTATCCGTCCTCCGTCTTCTTCACCTTGCATCCTGATATGCTCACAGCGGAGATATCGTACTCGTTCTCTACCTCTGCCTCCACCTTCTCAGGAGTGATCGTCACGCTTCCTGTCTGCTGCGACGCAAGGCTGATCCTGAATGTATAACTGCGGTTCGCCTCAAATGTCCTGTCTATAATGAGTTGTCCGCCGTTCCGTGAGTATGTCTTTTCCAGAACCCCATCAGCATAGATTCTGGTGTATACTGTATTATCTCCGCAGTCCACCGTAAATCTGTACTCTCCGGTCTCCGTTGGGATAAATTCATACTCGATGCCCTCTCCGTCATAGCTTATATCCGCTGTTGTCTTCTGACCCGGTGTTATTTTTCCATTACCTGTCACATACGAATCGTGATATGTAAATGTTATCTGATCATCTTTCTCTCTCGCATAGAGTGCTATAATATAGCTTCCCTTTTTCAGAGAGAAAGCATCTCCACTGCTATATGTATCTGAAAAGCTGCCATCATCCTCAATGGTATATATACCCTTAAGCTCAAAGCCCTGTCTCTGAAGGGATACCACTCCATCTGACGCAATATCAAATCTGTACAGCTTTACATCCCCAGTGTTCTCAACACCTGAAAGCACCGCAGGCTCACCTGATATCAGGTACTCCAGCTCATCCACATTCAGATCTACGACATCAAATGATGCTCCCTGAACTTCACAATCGTCAGCCATTCCCCATATGTAAGGTATTATCTCATATGATCCGGTCTGTTCTGTTATCGTGTCGATGCTTAAATAGCTGCTCACCCTGCCGTTTTTCGTGATCGTATAGCTTGTATCATCGTCATCCGCATCAAATGTTCTGGTGCTTCCATCAGAATATGTGACAACGGTTTTTATGCTGCCCTTAAGCTCATCAAATTCCCTCAGATATTCAGTCTTAGAAACGGTTGTGCTTACGCTTACAGCCTTGACGATCTCCTTCATTGTCACGCCGCATTTATTTACATTTTTTCCCGGATACACACATACATACAGATCCCCGCCTGCTGTGTCAAATCCCGCACTGCCAAATCCATCAGATGAATAAGCCACGTTGTTAGTCGTTATCTCTATTCCATTTGCATCCAAAATCCTGATGCCATCGATCTTCTCATCTGCGGATACCACATACGAACCCGCCTGGGCACTTACCTTATATATATGCACATATCTGTCGCCTGAAATATCAAGCGTCTTTGAGCTGTTCCATGTTCCAAGGCTCATGCTCTGTGCAGTCTTCACTGCAAATGGTATCTCAACCGTATCCATGCCATCCGCACCAGCGATTGCAAGTTCAACCATGTATCTGCCAGTATCAACCCTGCTGCCAAAGCCTGCGATCTCGACATACTTTCCAGTTTTCTCGTTATATCTGTACCATGTACTCGTGATCAGCTCATTATCCTCGCTGTCACCGACACTGGCCTCTTTTACACTGCCATCATCATATACAAACTGGAGAGTCTCTCTATCCAGAAGGTTTTTGATACCTGATAATTTCATATCTGAAAGGAATTCATAGGTTCTGTTATCTCTCAGCTTCCATGAACTGATCTTTGAATTTGACAAAGTTTCTCCCCTTGTCACATTCATGCTCCAACTGGTCTGCGTATCTCCCCACTTGTCCTCTACTCCGCCATCGAGACAGATATAGTATGTATTGCCGCTCTCAAGTGCAGCCTCGCCATCCGATACACTAAGTTTCTTCAGATCATACATTGTCTCATCGTCAGCGTCGATCTTGCTGTAGATCTCCATACCGCCCACTGGGGCAAATGTATACCTGGCAGATATCGAAGGCTTAAACGTATAGTATGCACTGCCATTCTCCGACATGCTTACCTGATTAGAGCCCTCCGCAAGACTTCCGGCAGCAACATCCTCTATATCCTTTATCTCTATGTCATATGCATAAGAGTCCTCACTATACAGTGTGTATATCCTAATCTGTACCGCTCCGACAGGGCACTCATTTTCCATATCTGTAACTATCTCAGCACGTACCTCGTCTCCTCTGGAGGTTTCCACACTGTCCGAATCGTCAAACACCAGCTCCTCTGTTTTTCCGTCAGCATATGAGATCTTTACTCTGGTGCCATCTACATAACTGCTGATATCCTTATCATAGCTGCCCATTCTGATAAAATCTGTGTTCTCGGGAACAGCAATCATGTCTGTCACTTTTGGAATAAAACCGAGTCTCACATTTGTCTTGGAAGTAGATAACTCATTATACAGGCCTACGTAATAAGTGCTGCCTCCGGTAAGTTTTCCTGTAACCTCTACCGGGCCCTCATCACCGGACTCATATACACAATAAGGACTGTCGCTTTCTATTACCACACTTCCGTCAAATGGCATGACAAAACTGTAATAGGCCTTGTCATACTCATCCGTTCCGACACTCACATTGTTGTCACCTTCGGAGAGCTGTCCTGCGCTCAGCTTGTCTATGGACACTACCTTAAGCACTGCCGTGCCGAGCAGCTCCTGATCTTCCTCAGCCGCATTATATCCCACAGCTACTTTGTACTCGCCCTCTGAAAGAGTTACACCTTTTTCATATTCGTACTCTTTCCAGTTATCATCAGATGACGAATAATATACTGTATATCTGTTTCCATTACTGTATCCACTTCCACCGGTCAGATCTATGCTTTCCGTGGACTTATCATTATACTTTATTGTACTGCTCGCACCATTCATGAAGCTTATCGGCGTTCCGGCTGCCCATTCGCTCTTTGCCAGCTTCAATGTCACCCCTGAAGGTGCCGCATACTTCTTCGCCTTGAGCCTGACCTCATTCAATGTTTCATTGTCATCATCCGTTGTTCCTGAAAGTCTGACATAATAGGTCTTTCCCTTGACAAATGAATACCTGTCATTATCGGTCTCAACCACCGCCATGTCCGAATCATATACATCTATAAATGCAGTTGATGATTTATCTACTTCAAACACAAAGTCAGCAGTTGCAGATGGTATAAATCTGTAATACTCGTAACCGTCCACCCTGGTATCATATGCGTAGGTATCCGTCTCACTGATATTCCTTTTTCCTACAAAATATTCAGCAGGAGTCTGCACCTTTGCAGTGTACGAATCGTATATCTTGGTCGACTGGTTCGGCTCACTATCCATTTTGTCTGTAAGCTGAACAGTATACGTACCGGCCGGAAGTTTTTCCGCATCCGCATACGATACCATATCCCCTTCATCGCCCTCATAATAATAACTTCCCTTGGAATCCTTCACCCACAGACTGTATGTAACTCCATCTATCTTACAGTCTGAGCCGCCGATACCTGAACTGCGCACCTTTCCACCGGAATAGGTTACCGTTGCGTACGCCGATGTTATGGAGTCTGGTGTTCCCTCCAGTATCGTTGTATTATCCGGCACCATTTTTATTGCCGCCACATCCGGAAGCTTTCTCACGCTTATATTTGCACTTTCGGAAACTGTATAAGAACGGGCATACTTAGACCCAAGAATGTATTTCTCCCCCGCAGTGCACTTGTATACCAGCCTGCAGCATCCACTGCCATCCTTTTTACCTGTAGCAAGGCGCTTACTCTTACTGTTATACAAGGTCTCCTGAAGCATCAGCCGTGACTGGCTTCCCTGCAATATTATCTCATAATATCCTGTCTCATCCGTGACAAATGATATTTTACTCTCCTTGCCATTAACTATGTTCACAACCCCATAGTCACCCTCAAGCTCTGAAATATCCTCTGTAGCTGCTGATATCTCAGCTTCATTCATCTGTACGGCATACGCTGTCATATTTGACAGTAAAGTCTGTGCCTGTGCAGTCGTCATCGGTATATGAATGCACGACGACACCATGGCTACAGTTACAGCCGCAGCCATTATCCCCTTCAATTTCATATGTAACCTCCCTTTTTCTCCCATACATATTCAGCACATTTATGCCGAATATATAAGCACAAAAAATTACAGCCTCATATTATCATGAAG